>CEOP01070988.1_pt1 | contig 10284 bp, 6 predicted proteins | sample 361301 | NCBI WGS metagenome assembly CEOP01 (sample SAMEA2619548, study PRJEB7988) | marine metagenome | biome: marine biome (ENVO:00000447); feature: deep chlorophyll maximum layer (ENVO:xxxxxxxx); material: "saline water (ENVO:00002010), including plankton (ENVO:xxxxxxxx)" | depth 55 m
ATGACCGGCATTGCATCGCAACTTCAGTTTCTAGATAAAGAAATCAGAAAGCTTTGGGATCTCAGTAATAAAAGAAATAAAGTTAAAATCCAGGAAACAGTCACCAGCTTAGCAGAACTAAAAATTAGAATAGAATCTCTTAAAGATATATCTCTTCAATTAGAAAAATTATCTACCCTTAATCAATCTAATATTTCAGAGCAAGATAAAAAGTTACAATCAATAGAATCATCTAATAAATCTTTGTTGGAGCTGAGGAAGGATATTAAGTCTTTGAACACAGATATCTTGTTAATGGAGGAATCCCTGCAAGCACTCAATAATTATCGAAAGCAAAATAATGCTGTAATCGTTCAATTACAAAATGAAATTAGGATGTTAAATGCAGCAGTTGATAAATTAGATAATTCTGCAACAAAAGAGGTGATCAACCTAAAAGCTGAAAAAGATTCTTTTGAATAAAACCTCAAAAATACGTATAGATTTTAAGCACATATTTTTTTCAAAATTGACTTTGTTGTAATTTCGTAGTTTGATAGATTTTAACGAATGAATAAATGGATTTTACAGCTTTTCCTCTTTTTAGCTTTCATACCTTTAGCTATTTTAGTTGGTTATGGTGTTATTGTGTTTGCTCCTATTTTTTGCTGTTTTAAAGCTATAAATTCATATCGTTTTGATAATTCTAAAGAGATGTATTTTTGGATAGCGCTTGGGTTTGTTTCATTTATTTTAGCCCTTACAATGCTTGGAGTTATATGATTATATTTAGGTCTTTTATTTTTCTGCTATCCTGTCTTTTTATAGTTTCTGGCCTTACCACCATTTTAAGTCCAGATGTAAACAATATATTTTTGCCAATAGAGGTTAATGATCAAGCTACATCAATTTTATTAAGAGCTTTTGGAGGATTTATAGCAGCTATTGGTTATATGTCGATGAGATTTCTATATTCATCATCTAAAGTTCAGGTGGGAACTGTAATTTTATACATTACTTTGTTTACGATATTAGCAAAACTGTTTAGCTTTATTTACGATGGTTATACTAATTTTTCGATGGGAACTTTTATAATTGCTGTAGTCTTTGCGTTTAGTTTATTTTTTGTACAAAAATCAAGAAAAAATCAAATCAGCGATCAAAATTTTTTAAATTAAAACTCTTCTTGATTACTTTATTAACATAGAACAAAAATTGATATAAATAAGTTAAAATTAGGGTAAGTAGCTCATATCAGAAACGCACTTTTTATTGAGGAAACTAATGAAAGTTAGAAATTTTAAAGAAATTATAATTTCTGCTATTTTTTTAGCAGCATGCGGCGGTGGAGGTGGTGGCGGATCTTCTACACCCGTTGAGCCATCTCCAACAACATCACTTTCTGCATCATCTACATCTATTATAGTTGGCGAAACTGTAACTCTTACTTGGTCATCAACAAATGCAACTAGTTGCTCTGCTTCAGGTTCATGGTCAGGATCAAAAGCTGTAAGCGGAAATGAAGATTTAACTATTACTAACTCAGGTAGTAACAACTTTAGTCTTTCTTGTACTGGAGCAGGAGGAAATTCATCTGCAAGCGTCAATATAAGTGGAATAGCAAATATATCTGGGGTTGTTGTAGATGGATATATAAGAGATGCATCTGTTTTTCTTGATGTTAATGGAGACTTTATTCTAGATGGAGATGAAACCAGCATTACAAGTGACGCTAATGGAGTTTTTGTTTTACCAAATTTTGATAATAATGTTGTTGCAATAAATGGAGTTGATGCTGATTCAAATAATGCCCTTACCAATTTTAGTTTAGTCCAAGCCGCCAATACTTCGTTGGACTTTAGAGCTATAACCCCTTTAACTTCAATTGCATTTCATCTAACTGATCCAACAACAATTAATACAATTCTTGGTATTGATTCTTCAATAGACATTAATTCTGCTGATCCGGTTGCAAATATCAATGAAAGTAGTGCATATAAATTTTTATATGAGAAGGGTAATCAAGTCACATTGCTTGTTTACAGCATGCAATCTGCTATTAACGATATCGCAGGAACTCAAAATACCTCTGAAGCATATTTTTCAAGCTTAGCCTCAACTTTAACTTCCCAATACAACGCTTCTTCTGAAGCTGTGAATATCGAATCATCCGTATTTATTAATGCATATGTTGATTTGGTAATGGAAAATATAACTGCAACTATTTCAGATAGCGACAAACAAAATTTAAAAAATACTCTGAAATCTATCTTGCCCATTGTATCTGTAAGAAGTGACCCATCAATAACCAAAGCAATTACCAATTTTATTACTGGTACATTTGTAACTGATTTTATCTCTATGGCAAAAGGTGAGGCTGCAGATGTTTTGGTAAATACTTATGCAACTAGTGTTAATACATTAATTGCAACCGATCAAGGCATAGATCCAGATGATCTAGTTCAACTTGTTACACTTATTGATGACACTGCCTCTGTTAATGAAGATGAGACTGTCACATTTGCTATTTTAAGTAATGACACAATAGGAGCTGGACTAGACTACTTTGGTCTTTTTATTGAGTTATCTGCGGCTTCCTCTGGCTCAGTTACTCTTAATTCAGACTTAACAGTTACTTACGAGCCTGAGCTCAATTTTAATGGTCAGGAAGATATAGTTTATACAGTTAATGTTGATGGAACTGTTGCCACTGGAAACATCTCTATAACAATAAATCCAGTTAACGATGCACCAACCTTTGATGACCTTGCTGCCAGTTTTTCAATAGAAGAGAATACAACATCGGTTACAACTGTTGCTGTTACTGATGTAGAAGAAGATGCTATTGGTTTTTCACTTTCTGGTGATGACAAAGATTTATTTTCAATAAGCGGAACAGGTGCAATAGCTTTTGTATCAAATCCTGATTTTGAGACTCCTGCAGATACAGGCCAAAATAATATTTACAACCTTAATGTAGAAGCTTCAGATGGAACAGATTCTGTCTCCCAGGCAGTAGCTATTGAAGTTTCTGATATTGAAAACGAAGGAAATCCAATAATTACGGGATTAGCTTCAGCTATTTCAGTGGATGAAAACCAGCAATCAGTTACTGATTTTACAGTTGCAGATCCCCAAAATGACACTATTACTTATTCTCTTTCAGGAGTTGATCAAGCTTTATTTACTTTAACATTTAATGGCTCAGCTGCATCTCTTTCAATGAATGCAGTAGATTATGAAAATCCTTCAGACAGTGATTCAAATAATATCTATGCAGTTTCTGTAAACTTCAGTGATGATTTGAACACTACAACACAGGCAATTGAGCTATCTATTAATAACTTAAACGATAATACTCCAGCCTTTGATGTAGATTTTGCTACTTCGGTTAGCATTAATGAAAATCAGACTAGCGTAACAACAATTCAAGCAAACGATGCTGATGGTGATGATCTGACTTTTACTCTGTCTGGTGGCGATAGTTCTGCATTTACTGTTTCAAGTTCTGGAGTTATTTCAATGACTTCAGTACCCGATTTTGAGACTAAATCTTCTTATTCGTTTAATTGCTCTATAAGTGATGGAACTAATGAAGCAGCTGCTGCTATGAATATTAGTATTTTAAATGTTAATGAGGCACCAGTTTTTACAAGCTATACACCTGGAGTTCAAGCTCAAATTGAAGCTAATGAAAATGTAACTGCACTCACAACTATAGGCGCATCTGATGAAGATGGAGATGTATTATCTTTTAGCGTTTCTGGTGCAGATGCTTCAGCATTTAATATCTCTAATGCAGGGGTTTTAGAACTATCAAACATTCTTGATTATGAGAACCCTTCTGATGCTAATGCTGATAATGTATATGCTATTACGGTTACTGTGAGTGATTCAGCTTTAACTGCAGCAGTTAACTTCTCGTTAACAATACAAAATATTAATGATAATGCTCCTATTATTGCAGATCTGCCTGCAAATACAGACGTATCTAATGGCCAAACATCTGTTGTAACAATTACTGTGACTGATGCTGATAATGACACACCAACTTTATCTCTTACTGGTAATGATGCTTCAGCATTAAGTATTACTTCTGAAGGTGTTATTGCTTTTAATTCAAGTCCAAACTTTGCTTCTCCTACTGACGCTAATGCTGATAATATTTATGAGTTTACTGTAAATGCTGAAGATACAGTTTATACGTCAACTGAGTCAGCTACTGTAACTGTTCTTGAAACCAATGATCCACCAACATTTACTGGATTAGAATCCTCTTACTCTGTTGAAGAGAATACTATTGAAGTTGTTAGTGTAAGTGCTTCAGATCCTGATGGAAGCCCTATAACATTTTCAGTAACTGGTGAAGATGCAGACGATTTCACTATATCAACAAGTGGCGTCTTAGCTTTTGCTGCTAACTCTAATTATGAAATACCAACAGATGCTAATACAAATAATACATATGAAATCAATGTTGTGATTTCTGATGGAAGTAATGAAGTTGCTCAAGCAGTAAGTATAACTGTAACAGATATCCCGGAAGCACCAGAATTCGTAGGCCTCCCAGAAGTATTCTTGATTGAAGAAAATGATAATACTGTAACAACTATAGAAGTAGTTGACCCAGAGGGTGACGATTTTGGCAGTATAACTATGACAGGTCCTGATGCAGCTGAGTTTTTATTAGGCAGTAATGGTTTTTTAAGATTTAACTCTCTTACTGGTGCCAATTATGAAGGCCCCACAGATGCAAATGAAGACAATATTTACGAACTTATTCTTTCTGTAACTGACACTACAAATAATTTAACTAGAGAGCAAAATTTTAATGTTCAAGTTACAGACTTAAAAGATACCTTCTCATTAACTCAAACAATCCTAACTTCAAATACTACTGTTCTTGACGGAGATGTTCCAACTCCAATGAATAACGGAGTAGGTTATACAACAATACCTAACAATAGTTTAGAGGAAGCTAAAACTTTAATTACACCAAGCGAAGTTACTGGCTTTATTGGGGATAAATTAATTGATGTCCTTAATAGAGATGAGGACGGCAATGCTATTTTTGATGCAGAGGGAAATGTTTCTTATACACCTCTTCAGACTATTGACCCTGAGGATTGGTATAAACTAAATCTAGTTCCTGGACTTCAAATTGAATTAGCAATTGAGGATTATGAAGAGGAGGTTACTGACGATAATGGTAATACTTCAACAGTTATCAATAAAGCAACACTTCTTCTATATAATGTAAATGGTTCTCTTACTGATTTCTCATACACATCAGACTCTTCAGAGCAATACCAAAAAATAAATCTCCCTGATACTGGTGTCTATTATGCAGTAGTAGTAAAAGATCAGGGTGCCAGTAAATACACTTTATTATTAGCCCCAAATGGATCAACATCCAGTGCAGGCTTTTCACCTTCAAAAGATTCTTTTGTTAAAGGTGAGTTTATATCGTATATACCGTTTTCAAGAAAACTAGATACTTATGTGGATGTATACCCAGAATTTAATCAAAATGAAGATTTGAATGAGAAACTATCCTATATCGATAATTCTAATTTTATGGGGTTAAGAGTTATAGAATTTAACCTTGAGAATGAATATTCAAAAATATTTGGAAATAGTACAAGGCTAGATTCTAAAGATTTAATTTCTAATAATTTTGAACAAGTTTTATACTTAAAACAATGGAGAATTCTTCAGCATTATAAAAAGATAAACCCTAAGTTAAATCTTGAATTCAATAAAATCTATCAAAAGTTAGGCTTTACCAAAGATACCTATTGGGATTATCAATGGGGCCTTCAATTGATGGGTTTAGATAAAGTTTTGAATGCGACAGGTCAAGAGGTTAAAGACGTTGCAGTTGCTGTAATTGATTCTGGTTCACCAAGTACAACATCATCTGCATGGACTACTTCGCATTTCCTAGATGGAGGTTTTGATTTTATTGATAATGATTTTGATCCTACTGACTCAGTTGATGTTGTAAGTAATTCACATGGGACTCACGTAGCAACTACGATCTCAGCTGCCAATGATGGTAATAATATAAATGGATTTGGAATTTACACAGTGCCATTTAGAGTTTTTGGTCTTAGTGGAGGAGCAACTCAATCAGATGTAACAAACTCTATGCTATTTGCAGCTGGATTACCTAATGTTACAGGTCAAGTTTATTCAGGCTCAGTACCAATAAAGGTAGTAAATATGAGCTTAGGAAGCATCGGTGGTGGTTGTAGTTCAGCATATAGAAATGCTGCTGCAGATGTAACAAATGCTGGTGTAACAGTTGTAGCATCATCTGGTAATAGTGCTGAAGAATCTCCAGGAATTAAAGGCTATCCAGCATCATGTGAAAATATAATTTCAGTTGCGTCTGTAAATCCTCTTTCTCAAAGAGCTTACTATTCAACCTACAATGATGCAGTTGATGTAGCAGCTCCAGGCGGAACAACAGGTACTGATTTAAATGGCGATGGTCAATCTGACGGTATTTTAGCTTTTGATGGAAGTGAAAACCTTAGTTACTATCAAGGAACATCTATGGCTGCACCTCATGCTTCTGCAGCTATAGCTTTAATTTATGCATTAAAACCTGAATGGGATGCTGTACAAATGGAAGCGTTTATTAAATCTGGCTTTTTTACTGATGATATTGGAACTGAAGGCAAAGATGACGAATTTGGTTATGGGTTAATAAATCTAGATAAAGCATTTACTAATTTAATTGACGGGGGACTTGATTTTACATATGCAACCATAACTCCAGGTTCTTTTAATTTTGGTTATACAGATACTGAAAAGATAATAACTGTGACCAAAGTTGGAACAGGCGATCTAGCCGTAAGTCAAATGGTATCCCCAAATCCGTCGTTAACTTCTATTTCCGCGATAGACATTGACAGTGATGGTTTTGGAACTTATAAAATTATTCTTACAAGAGGTGAAGTTCCTGATGGTACTTATACAGGAAGCATAATTGCTGAATTAAATGATGATACTAAATCTAACGTTACTTTTACATATTCATCAGGCGATGAAAGAACCAGTCCTGAAATTGGATATGTTCTCGCTTATCTTTATGATGAGAATGGTGACTATTACAGAGGTTGGAGAGTTCAATTGGGTGCCGGCGGCTTAACTTTTAATGTTAGTGATATTGATATAGGAAGTTATTATTGGCTTTTCTCTACAAATATTGATAGTGATGGTTATATTAGAGGTCCCGGAGAGATTTGGGAGCAGTATCCTGAGTTAACATCTCAATATGAATTTTTTACTCTAACTGATTCTGATATTGAGGCTACTAGCGTATATCTTAAAACTCGATCAACTGGCGGCGGATTAAGTGCATCTTCTATGCTCTCTAAGACAAAAATAAAGAATGAGGCTGAAGCAATTAATAAAAAGTCTGTATTAACTATAATTAATAATTAAATTTAGAATATTTTATAATTTTCTTAAATTATTAGACTATAATTCAGAAAATTTTTTTAAGTAAATAAGCTTTTGGGGATGTGGTGGAACTGGTAGACACGCTTGGCTTAGAACCAAGTGCCGAAAGGTGTGGGGGTTCGACTCCCTCCATCCCTACCATCTAACTTGTTATATTTTAGTATTAATATATTAATTATATGATTCAGGTAAGATGATTAAGAAATTAATAATATAACTTAAATGAATTTTCCATATCGCTTTAGGTTAATCTCACTTTCAACACTTGCAGTTTTTATCTGCTATATCGATAGAATTAATATTTCTGTAGCTGCTGTAGAAATACAAGATCAATTTGGCTGGGATAATACCCAACTAGGATTAGTTTTATCTTCTTTCTTTGCAGGTTATATATTTACCCAATATTTAGGTGGTTTTCTATCTGATCGCTATGGTGGTAAAAGAGTTCTCGGTTATGGAGTGCTGCTCTGGTCCATATTTACAATCCTAACGCCAGCTGCTGCTCACCATAGTTTTTTCTTTTTAATAATTGTAAGAGTTCTATTGGGTTTAGGCGAGGGTATTACTTTTCCTGCATGGCATAGTCTTTATGCTAGATGGATTCCATACCAAGAGAGAACAAGAGCGATAGCTTTTACTAATAGCGGCATACCGCTAGGAAGTATTTTTGCATATGTTATGACCCCGATCATTATGATTATGTTTGGATGGGAATGGGCTTTTTATTCATTTGGAGCTCTTGGGGTAGTTTGGTTCTTTTTTTGGCATAGAAATATTACTTCGCTACCAACTGATCATCCTGATATTTCTAGAGAGGAGCTTGATTTTATTATTAAAGAAGCCCCAGCCAAAGATAGAGCTCCAAAACTTCCTCCTTTTAACAAGCTAATAAAAAACAAACCATTGTGGGCAATTATTGTTGCCCATTTTTGTGCAAATTGGCCCTTATTTGTTCTTATATCTTGGCTACCTATATTTATAAAAGATGGTCTAGGGATAAGCTATCAGGATGATACTGCTACATTTATATTATTAATCCTAGTGCCTTCAGTTGTATCGGTTGTGTTTGTTAATCTGGGCGGATATTTATCAGATCTTTTTATTAAAAAAGGTCATCGTATATTAACTGTAAGAAAAACTTGTACTGTTATTGGCTTTGGTGGTTCCTCTTTAGCTCTGGCAATACTTCCATCTGTTGGATCTATTATTGGCGTTATGACAATGCTATCAATAGTTAATATGTGTGCAGGTCTTGGTACTGGCGGTTATTCTGTAAATCATGCAGATATAGGACCTAAACATACAGGTTCTATTATGGGAATAAGTTCAACTATTGCAACGATTCCAGGAATAGTTGGAGTAGCAATATCAGGGGTTTTAGTTGATTTAACAGGCTCTTTTGATAGCGTATTTTATCTTTCATCTGCTATTTTATTATTTGGAGGTACCTTTTATTTAACCTTTGCTAGCACCACAAAGCAATTTGAATAATTTTTTTGGGTTTATTTAAAAATTTTAAAATAATTGAATAAGCTATAATGGTGAATGGAAACAAAATTAGATATAGCAAAAAACTGGCTCCCAAGATATACAGGAATGCCCCTTGAAAAATTTGGGGAATATATCCTCGTAACCAATTTTAAAAATTATGTTGAGAAATTCTCAGAACGGTTTTCTGTAGAAATTCATGGCGAAGGTCGCGCAATGCAAGCTGCAACTAATCCAGATGGATTAACAATTATTAACTTTGGAATGGGATCTCCTAATGCTGCAACTATTATGGATCTACTGGTTGCAGTTAACCCAAAAGGAGTTTTATTTTTAGGTAAATGTGGCGGTTTGAAAGATTCATCTGAAATAGGCAATTTTATATTACCTATTGGAGCTATAAGAGGAGATGGAACATCAAATGATTACTTTCCTCCAGAAGTGCCAGCTCTTCCATCATTTAAATTACATAAGTTTGTATCGGATATTATTGTAGAAAAACAAAGTGATTATAGAACTGGAGTTATTTTTACAACAAATAGAAGAGTGTGGGAGCATGATAAAAAATTTCTAAAACGTTTGAAGCAAACTACATCGATTGGAGTAGATATGGAGACTGCAACTATTTTTTCCGTTGGCCATTTCAATGAGATAGCAAGAGGGGCTTTGTTGCTAGTATCAGATGTTCCCCTTACTCTTGATGGAGTGAAAACAGAAGAATCAGATAAAGCAGTCACTCAGAAATGGGTAGATCTTCATTTAGAAATAGGCATTAAAGCTATGACTGAAATTGGAAAAAGCGGAGAAGAGATAAAGCACTTCAAATATTAATTATCAGTAACAAATTTTTGAAAATAGTTATAAATCTCTTGTTGTTTTCTATCTCTTGCCGTTGTCCACTCACTGCTTGTAGATGAGTTAACAATATTTTTTTCGAAGTCTAATATAACAACTCTTGGAACACCCTTTTTAGATTCTATATTTAGATGATTCATTAGTTCCATATTCCTGTTATATCGTCCAATATCAATATGCATTATTTGGTAATGTTGATCTATAAATTTTTTTATAGTGGGCATAGCTAATGTCCCTTCAAGGATTCTACAGTCTGGGCACCAGTTACCCCCAAAAATAATAACGGGCTGTTTACCTTTGTTTATAGTTAGATCAATAAATCTATCTAACTTTAATGACTCTATTTCCTTTTCATCATAAGGTAATGGCAATGGTGTTGATAAAATATCCTCTGGATTTAGTTGGTCAAAATCTCCAAATCCATTCATGCTTATAATTAGCGTTAATAAATAAGTAAAATATTTATCCATTTATATTAGAATTATTCAT
>CEOP01077700.1_pt1 | contig 10279 bp, 5 predicted proteins | sample 361301 | NCBI WGS metagenome assembly CEOP01 (sample SAMEA2619548, study PRJEB7988) | marine metagenome | biome: marine biome (ENVO:00000447); feature: deep chlorophyll maximum layer (ENVO:xxxxxxxx); material: "saline water (ENVO:00002010), including plankton (ENVO:xxxxxxxx)" | depth 55 m
TCTGCTCCTGATATAATTTCAATTAGTTCTTTAGTTATTGCAGCTTGCCTACTTCGATTATAATTAATTGTAAGTTTATCAACTAGCTCCCCGGCATTTCTTGTTGCGTTATCCATTGCAGTCATTCTTGAGCCTTGTTCACTAGCTGCATTTTCAAGAAAAGCTCTAAAAACTTGAGTTGAAATATTTTTAGGTAATAGATCCTCTAGGATTTCATCTTCATCCGGTTCAAACTCATAAGAATGAGTTTCATTATTTTTTTTAGAGTCTTTATCATTTTCTACCGGTATTATTTGTTTAGATTGAGGAATTTGCGTAATAACATTTTTGAAATTATTGTAGAATAAATAACATTTATCAAATTCTTTCTTTTTAAAAAGGTCGATAATTATTTTTCCAACTTCATCTGCTTCGTTAAAACTAATTTTTTTTATTTCTTTAAAACTTATTTTTTTAATAATAAATTCACTAAATTCTCTTTTTAATTGATCTAGACCCTTAGATCCAACAGTAATAATTTTTAATTGTTTTCCTTCCTTTAAAATTTTCCTAAAATTATTTTTAGCTAATTTGCAAATATTTGAATTAAATCCACCACATAAACCTCTGTCTGCAGTCATTACTACACATAAATAAGTCTTATCCTGCCCTGTCCCAATAAGAAGTTTTGGTGCATTCTCAGTTTCAGTTATTGATTGAGTCAAATTTAAAATTATATTTTGCATTTTTTCACTATAGGGTCTTCCTTTTTCAGCACTTTCTTGAGCCTTTTTTAATTTAGCTGCAGCAACCATTTTCATCGCTTTGGTAATTTTTTGTGTAGATTTAACACTCTTTATTCTTTTTTTTAAATCATCTAAAGTTGGCATTATTTTATTTCTTTTTTATATTCTTCAATAATATTTATTAATAATTTTTCAGCTTCTTCATCAAGTTTTCCAGAATTTTTAATATCTTCCAAAATTTCAGGTTTTTCATTTTTAATTTTAGAAATTATATCTTTTTCAAATTTTTTTATTTTATTTATCTCAATATCATCAAGGTAGCCTTTGACACCTGAATAAACAGCAACAACTTGCTCTCCAACCGTTAGAGGTGAATATTGATCTTGTTTTAGTAGTTCTGTTAATTTTGAACCTCTGTTTAGGAGTTTTTGGGTAGATGCATCTAAATCAGAACCAAATTGAGCGAAAGCAGCCATTTCTCGGTACTGTGCCAGTTCTAACTTTATTGATCCTGCCACTTTTTTCATAGCTTTAGTTTGAGCAGCAGATCCTACTCTAGATACAGATAAACCAACATTTATTGCCGGTCTAATACCTTGGTTAAAAAGCTCTGTTTCTAAAAATATTTGTCCATCAGTTATAGATATTACATTTGTAGGGATATAAGCTGAAACATCTCCAGCTTGAGTCTCTATAATGGGTAAAGCTGTTAAAGAACCACCACCATTTGCCTCATTTAATTTGGCAGATCTCTCTAATAATCTACTATGTAAATAAAATACGTCTCCCGGATAAGCTTCCCTTCCTGGAGGTCTTCTTAATAATAGTGACATCTGTCTGTAAGCTACAGCTTGTTTTGATAAGTCATCATAAATGATTAAGGCGTGCATTCCATTATCTCTAAAATATTCTCCAATAGTACACCCTGTATACGGAGCTAAAAATTGTAATGGTGCAGCATCTGAAGAAGTTGCGGCAACTACAGTTGTATATTTCATTGCGCCTGCATCTTCTAAAGTTTTTGTTATTTGAGCTACAGTTGATCTTTTTTGGCCAATAGCTACATAAACACAATATAGTTTTTTCTTTTCATCATTAGACTCATTAATTTCTTTTTGATTTATAATTGTGTCGATTGCAACAGCAGTTTTTCCAGTTTGCCTATCTCCAATAATTAGTTCTCTTTGTCCTCTTCCAATTGGAACTAAAGTGTCAATAGATTTTAATCCTGTCTGCATAGGTTCGTTAACCGATTGTCTTGGTATAATTCCTGGAGCTTTGACTTCGACTCTTTTTCTTTTTACTTTAGAAGTAAAATTTGATTTTCCATCAATTGGACTTCCAAGTCCATCAACCACTCTTCCAAGTAATTCTTTTCCTACTGGTACATCAACGATAGATTTAGTTCTTTTAACAGTCGCACCTTCTTTAATTTTTCTATCGTCTCCAAAAATAACTACTCCCACATTATCGCTTTCTAAGTTCAACGCCATTCCTTTAGATCCATCATCGAACTCAACCATTTCACCAGCTTGAACATTGTCGAGACCATAGACTCTTGCAATACCATCACCGACTGACAGAACTTTACCGATCTCTGAAACTTCAACTTTTTCACCAAATTTTTTAATTTGTTCTTTAAGTAATTTAGTTACTTCAGAGGGATTAATTTGCATATTAATTTTCTAACATTATTTGTTTGTATTTACTTAATTTATTTTTAATAGACGTATCTATCATTAAGCTTCCAATTTGCATTTTGAAACCTCCAATTAAATTCTGATCAACTTTATAGTCAAAGTTAATTTCTGACCCAACAACTTTTGATAATTCATCACTTATATTTTTTAATTCTTCTGCTGTTAAGTTTTTAGATGAAATTAACTGCGCAGTTAATTCACCTCTTTTTTCCGAAGATAATTTTAAAAAGCTTGCAATTATTTTTTTTAAAAAAAATATTCTTCTCTTAGTTACTAAAATACTTAAAAAATCTTTTAATAATTTTGAAAATTGCATAAGTTCTGAAATTTTATTCATGACTTCTATTTGATTCTCGAATGATTTAGTGGGATTCCTAACAAAATTTTCTAGTTCTTTATTAGAATTATACACTAATAGTAAATCTTTAAAATTTTTTTCTATAGAATCTAACTCTGAGTTTTCCTGTGCTAATTCAAATATTGCACGAGCATATCTGACCGCTGTTTCTGAAGAAAAAGATTTATTTGAGCTCATTTTTAATTTTGATTGATTTAAACGAAAATTATCAATTCTCGTATCACAAGAGTTTAAACTCTTCAAGATACTATACTAGTATTAAGTAAAATTTATTGGATCAACATCAACCGTAAGTTTAATTTTTTTAGATATCTTAAGGTTTTGTAAAATGTTACCCAATTTTTTTTGAATTAAATCGTTATTTTTAGATCTGATTAAAAGTCTTGTTCTATACTTTTTTTTTACTTTAAAAATTGGTGAACTTACAGGTCCGAGCACTTCTGCCCCTTCGAAATGAACTATTCTTTTTTTAATTTCCTGTGCTCCCCTAAAACTATCCTCTTCTAATGATGCTGAAATTATTAAAGCTATCAACCTATAAAAAGGTGGGAGTCTATTTTTTTTTCTTAAATCTAATTCGTTGTGTAAAAACTTTTCAGGATCTTTCGATATAACTTCCTTAAGTGTCTGATCGTGTGGGCTAATAGTTTGATAGATAATTATGGACTTTTTTGAAAATCTTCCTGCTCGACCAGACAGTTGATTGTAGAGTTGTATATTTTTTTCAGTGGTTCTTAGATCATAACCTTTGCCAGAAAAATCTGCATCAACAACCACTATACAATTAAGCTTTGGAAAATTAAAACCTTTAGAAATCATTTGTGTACCCACAAGAATATCAATTTTATTATTTTCAATCTGTTTAATAATAGTTTCTGTTTGATTTTTTTTATTTAAAAAATCACTTGAAAAAATACTAATTTTTTTTTTTGGAAATTTTATTTTTAATTCTTCAAAAATCTTTTCAACCCCTGGGCCGTACATCTTAAAGTCGCAAAAATTATTTTTTAAATTACACTTTTTTTCTTTGTAAATTTTATATCCACAATGATGACAAATAAGTTTATTAAGAGATTTATGATAAGTTAGATATATTGAGCAATGAGGACAAGAGTGTTTATATCCACAATTTTTACAAATTAATAGTGGAGAAAAACCTCTTCTATTTAAAAAAAATAATACTTGTTGATTTTGTTTTAAATAATTTTTAACTAAACTTATAGCTTCATCAGAAATGAATTCATTTTTATTCAATTTTGATAAATTTAAATTAATGATTTTTGTATCTGGTAGGGGAAAATTTCTATATCTATTTTTAATAAGAGCAAGATTATATTTTTTGTTTAAAATATGATTAAATGTTTCAAGAGATGGAATTGAAGTAATTAGGTTAATTGGAATATTTTCGAAAGAGGATCTAGATATGGCCATATCTCTTGCATTATAAGTTAATCCTTCATCCTGTTTATAAGAAGGGTCATGTTCTTCGTCTACAATTATAATACCCAAATTATTAAATGGTAAAAATAAAGCTGATCTGGCGCCGATAACTAATTTAACTTTATTTTTTATTACATCTTGCCAAATTTTTCTTTTGTTTTTTAATGTTATTTTTGAATGCCAAATGGCTGGGGTAAATCCAAAATATTCAATAAATCTATCTTCGAATTGCTTTGTCAAAAAAATTTCTGGCAACAATACTAAGGCTTGCTTTTTATTAGAAATAATATTTTTTATTCTTTCAAAGTATACGAGAGTTTTTCCAGATCCTGTTATACCTTTTAATACGCTAACGCTAAACTTTTTCCCAGACTTTTTCAATTTGAATAATGATTTTTTTTGTTCATCGTTTAAAATGAATTTTTTAGGCTTAATAAAATTATTTTCTGTTTTATCTTCAGCTTTCTTCATAATGTTATTCTTATTACCAAGACACATTTTTAAAACCATGCCTTTTGATGAAATATTGTACATTGAAAACCAATTTATAAATTTAATTAAATTTGTATTAATTGTAATTTGATCTATTTTTTTTTCGATATTTTTTAATTTTATTTTTCTGGTAACTGGTTGAATTTCATCCCAGATAACTCCTACCTCTTTCTTTTTTCCGAATGGCACAATCACAAAATCTCCAGGTTTTAGAGATTGCGTTAAATTTGAATTATAAGTTAGTGGATAATTAAATATTTTTGGAAGTAAGACCGGAACTTTCATTAGCTAATACTAATTGATATTATTTTAATTAAAAATGAATTGGTCTTTTATCAACAGCTAAAGCCGCTTCTTTAATTGCTTCTGTGTGAGTGGGATGGGCGTGACAAGTTCTAGCTATATCCTCAGCAGTGGCTCCAAATTCCATCGCTAAGGCCATTTCTGCAATCATGTCTCCACAGTGAGGTCCAATTATATGAACTCCTAACACTTTGTCTGTATTTGATTCAGCTAAAATTTTTACAAATCCATCTGTTTCATTGTTAACTTTAGCTCTAGAATTTGCCATAAATGGAAATTTTCCAACTTTATAACTAACTTTTTCATTCTTAAGCTGCTCTTCTGTCTTTCCTACTGTAGCTACTTCTGGGGATGTATAAACAACACCTGGTATTACATTATAATTAACATGTCCGGATTGTCCTGCTAAAATTTCAGCTAATGCTATCCCTTCTTCTTCAGCTTTATGGGCTAACATCGGACCTTTTATAACATCACCAATAGCATAAATATTTTTTACTGATGTTTGAAATTTGGAATTAACTTCTATAGTGCCTTTTGAATCTTTTTTTACTCCTATTTTTGAAAGATTAAGTCCTTCAGTATAAGGTTTTCTACCCACAGAAACTAACACCTTATCAGTTTTAATTTCATGAAGTTCATTTTTGTTTTTATCTAAAAATTCTACATTTACTTGTGATCCTTTTTGCTTAACAGATTTAACTTTTGAATTAAGTTGAAATTTAATACCCTGTTTAGTCAAAATTTTTTGAAACTCCTTGGATATTTCTTTATCCATTCCAGGTGTAATATGATCTAAATATTCTACAACTGTTACTTCTGAACCTAACCTTGACCATACTGAGCCCATCTCTAATCCTATATATCCCCCACCAATAACTACAAGTTTTTTTGGCACTTTATCTAGTGAAATTGCACCGGTAGATGAAATAATATTTTTTTCATCAATTTCTATTCCTGGCAAAGATGTAGGCACAGAACCTGTGGCTATAACTATATTTTTTGACTTGTAGGAAATTTTTTTATTATCATGATAAACCACAACATCATTTTTAGAAAAAAGAACGCCTTTTCCGTTTAAATATGTTACTTTATTTTTTTTAAATAAAAATTCTACACCTTTTGTCAAAATTTGAACTGATTTATTTTTATTTGACATCATTTTTGTGATGTTTAATTTTACTTCAGAAACTTCTATACCTTGATTTGTAAAATCTTTTTTGGCTTTTTGATAATTTTCAGACAAATTTAGTAAACTTTTTGAGGGAATACAGCCTACATTTAAACACGTGCCGCCAAGAGTGCCGCGAGACTCCACACAAGCTACTTTCAATCCAAGTTGAGCTGCCCTAATAGCACAAACATAGCCTCCTGGACCTCCACCAATTATTATAACATCAAAATTATCCATTATTACAAATTCAAAAAGAGTCTCTTAGGTTGTTCCAAGCACTCTTTAACATTTTTTAAAAATGAGACAGCCTCTTTTCCATCAATAATCCTATGGTCGTAGGAAAGAGCTAAATACATTATTGGTCTAACACTTACATTGCCATTAATAACTACTGGTCTCTCTACAATATTATGCATTCCTAAAACAGCTGACTGAGGTGGATTTAAAATTGGAGTAGAAAGCATTGAACCATAAATACCTCCATTTGTAATAGTAAATGTTCCGCCTTGAAGATCTTGAATTGTAATCTTTCCATCTCTAGCCTTTTGTCCCAAGTTATTAATATCTTTCTCTATATCAGCAAAAGACATTTCATCTGTATTTCTTAAAACAGGCACAACAAGACCTCTCTCAGTTCCAACTGCTATGCTAATATTGTAATAATTTTTGTAAACAATTTCTTGACCTTGTATTTCTGCATTAATTGCAGGATAATTTTTTAGTCCAATAACACATGCTTTAACAAAAAAAGACATAAAACCTAATTTTACCGAGTATTTTTTTTGAAATTCGTCTTTGTAATTATTTCTCATTGAGATAACTTCATACATGTCTACTTCATTAAACGTTGTTAACATCGCTGCATTTTCTTGTGCTTCTTTTAATCTTTTTGCTATGGTCAAACGTAATCTTGTCATTTTAATTCTTTCTTCGGGACCATGAGCAGACTTTCTTTCGGACGGAGAAGGTTTAGCTCCCATCAAATTCATAATATCTTCTTTTAATATAACTCCATTTTTACCAGTCCCCTCAACATCTCTTAAATTGATATTAGACTCGGCTGCCATTTTTCTTGCTGATGGTGATACTGTAGGTTGTTGCGAGACTGATTCTTTTTTTTGTTGAATGTCTTCTAAGATTAGAGGTTTTTCCTCAAGTTCCAATTTATTTACACTTTCTTCTCTTAATAACATGGGAGCTGACTCTTTATCTTCTACTTCTTTTGTTTTATTTACACTTTCGTTGTTTAATATAATGGGCGCTGAATCTTTATCTTCAACTTCAACATTTTTCATTTTAGTCGGTGGCGTGTATTTTTTTTCATTCTTAACTTTAATTTTATTTGAGTTAACAGCTGTACTAACCTCACCTAATAATGTTCCAACATTTACTGTTTGACCTTCTTTTACATTTATTTGAGAAAGTACTCCACTTGAGGGCGCTGGAACTTCAATATTGACTTTATCAGTTTCTAACTCAACTAAAGGTTCATCTGAGTTAACTTTTTCACCTTGGTTCTTAAGCCATTTAGAAACTGTTGCTTCAGTAACTGACTCTCCAAGTGTAGGGACTATAATTTTTTCTGACATTAATTAAATTTTCCTACCACCTTTTCTAATATTTCTTTTTGTTGTGCAAGATGTTTATTTAGATTTCCAGTCGCAGTTGAAGCAGAAGGCTTTCTCCCTATGTATTTCGCCTTATCGCTTTTAGATTGAATAATTTCCAATGTTCTCTCTATGTAATTTCTTACAGTGTTCCATGCTCCCATATTTTTTGGTTCTTCTTGGCACCAAAAAAATTTAGCATTTTTATATCTCTTTAATTCTTGAGCTAAAGTTTTAGCCGGGAATGGATATAATTGTTCGATCCTTATAAATACGACTTTATCATTTTTTGCTTTTTCTCTTGCTTCCAAAAGGTCAAAATAAATTTTACCTGAGCACATAATAACTTTTTCAATTTTTTTATCTTGTTTTAATTTAATTAAATTACTTCCACTTAGATAAGCATGATCTTCTAAAAGTCTATGAAAAGAATTTTTTTTTGTAAAATCTTCTATTTTAGAAATACATCTTTTATTTCTTAATAGAGATTTTGGTGTCATAATAATTAAAGGTTTTCTAAAATCTCTATGCATTTGTCTTCTTAAAGCATGGAAATAATTAGCTGGAGTTGTACAATTAATTACCTGTATGTTCTCTCCGGCACAAAGTTGCAAAAATCTTTCTAATCTCGCAGACGAATGTTCTGGTCCTTGACCTTCATATCCGTGAGGCAGTAACATAACTAGTCCACTAGCTCTTCCCCACTTAGCCTCACTTGACGTGATAAATTGATCTATAATTATTTGTGCCTCGTTGGCAAAATCTCCAAACTGGGCTTCCCAAAGAACTAGTGTTTCTGGCTCTGAAAGCGAATACCCAAACTCAAATCCTAAAACTGCCAATTCTGATAACAAACTATCTATAATTTCGAATTTTTTTTGATTTTTTGAAATATTATTTAAAGGCACATACCTCTCATGACTATCTTGATTTCTTAAAACTGAATGCCTTTGACTGAAAGTCCCTCTACCAGAGTCTTGTCCGGACAATCTTACGGAAAAACCTTCATTTAAAAGTGTTCCGAAAGCCAATCCCTCGGCTGTCGACCAATCTATAGGTTTATTTTCACTAAACATTTTATATTTCAAATCAAAAATTTTTCTCAATGTTTTATGAATATTAAAATTACTTGGAATTAAGCTTATTTTTTTTCCTATATTTAATACTTGATTTTTATCTACTCCACTCACTCCTCTTTTGTCTTTACCTAGCTCAGGTTTAAATCTTGACCATGTTCCATCATACCACTTTAGTTCAGATTTATAATTTTTTGATGAAACAAATTCCTTTTCTAAAAATTGTTTAAAATCTGTTTTAGCGCTATTGACTTCAGTTGAAGTCATTAATCCTTCGCTAACAATTTTTTTTCCGTAAATATCAAGCGTTGTCGGTTGTACTTTTATTTTTTTGTACATTAAAGGTTGAGTAAAAGAAGGTTCGTCCCCTTCGTTGTGCCCAAATCTTCTATAACAAACCATATCTATAACAACGTCTCTATTAAATTTTTGTCTAAACTCTGTAGCTATTTTTGCACAATGTACTACTGCCTCTGGATCATCTCCATTTACATGAAGTATTGGCGCTTGAACAGTCTTTGCAACATCAGATGGATATGGTGATGAACGGGCAAATCTTGGTGCAGTAGTAAAACCGATTTGATTATTAACTATAACATGAATAGTTCCACCAATATTGTGTCCTGGTAATCCTGACATGGCAAAACATTCTGCCACTACTCCTTGCCCAGCAAAAGCTGCGTCCCCATGTATTAAAACGGGAATTACTTTTTGTCTCTTTTTATCATTATGAAAAAATTGTTTGGCTCTAACTTGTCCCAACACTACAGGATTTACTGCCTCTAAATGTGAAGGATTGTCTGTTAAACTAATATGAACTCTGTTCCCGTCAAATTCTCTATCTGATGAAGCTCCTAAATGATACTTTACATCACCTTCAAAATTTTTTTTCGAAGAAACACTTTTTCCAAAAAATTCACTTAAAATCGCTCTATACGATTTTCCCATTACATTTGCTAAGACATTAAGTCTACCTCGATGTGGCATCCCAATTTTAATTTCTTTTGCACCTAGATTTCCACCTCTTTTTATAATTTGTTCAAGAGCTGGGATTAGAGACTCACCACCATCTAAACCAAATCTTTTTGTGCCAACAAATTTAACATGTAAATATTTTTCAAATCCTTCAGCTTGAATTATTTTATTAAAAATTGCTTTCTTACCATTAGAAGTAAATGTAATTTCTTTTTCTTTTCCTTCGACCCTGTTTCTTATCCAAGATTTTTCGTCAGGGTCTCCCATATGCATATATTCATAACCAATATTTGAACAATAAGTCTTTTTTAAAATCTTTAATATTTCTTCCAAAGTAGAGTGCTGAAGCCCAAGTACACCGTCTAAAAATATTTTTCTATTATAGTCATTAGAATTAAAACCATATGTCTCAGGCTTTAGTTCTGAATG
>CEOP01026814.1_pt1 | contig 10277 bp, 9 predicted proteins | sample 361301 | NCBI WGS metagenome assembly CEOP01 (sample SAMEA2619548, study PRJEB7988) | marine metagenome | biome: marine biome (ENVO:00000447); feature: deep chlorophyll maximum layer (ENVO:xxxxxxxx); material: "saline water (ENVO:00002010), including plankton (ENVO:xxxxxxxx)" | depth 55 m
CCGGCATCAATAACAACGCATGCTTGCTTGTGCATATCCCATACAGCTGCAGCATTGAGTAAGCGGTCAATGCCGGTAATCGTTTCTGGGTCAAGGTGTTGGCCAACGGCTGCTGGCACATCATCACCGATATGCCAAATTTGGCGGGATGTTTGATCGGCGAGCGCAGCAGCTATTGTTTTGCTTGCGTCTTCATTGGAGGATGCGAGAATTATCTGCGGGCTTTCGTAATCAAGCTCTTTCCACGCTTTGAGGGCGTGCTCGACAATTGTGCTTGTTTCATTGGAATCGAAGGATTTTTGGTCTTTAATCTCACTGCCCATGATTGTGCCGACAGTGGTTCGAGTATTTCCGATAGTTAATGCTAAGAAAGGTTGGTCTGTGCTCATGTTTGTATTGTATCGTTGGTATGCTTCCACTTCATGGCAGAAACAACGATTATTGATGGCCGCGCACTTGCAGGCAAGGTAAAAGATGAACTTGTGACTCGAGTGACGCAATTGCAATGCGAGGGCAAGAAAGTACGGCTCGATGCAGTGCTTATTGGCGGTGATCAAGGTGCGCATTTGTATGCTAAAAACCAAGCCAAGGCATGCAGCGCTGTCGGGATCGAATACATGTTGCATGAATTGCCAGATTCAGCAACACATAAAGATGTCGAATCAATCATTCAGGGGCTCAATTCAAATCCTAGTGTGACGGCGATTATGGTGCATATGCCGTTGCCAGCAGGTGTTGATGCGCACACGATTCAAATGATGATCGCAGTTGATAAAGATGTTGAGGGTGTAAACCCAGCAAACATAGGAAATATTGTTTTTGGCCACCGAAGTTTAGTCCCATGCACTGCGCTTGCTGTGATGGAGATGATTGAATCAACTGGTGTTGAACTTCGCGGTGCTCGAGCCGTCTGTGTGGGTGCAAGTACGATTGTTGGAAAACCGGTTGCTGTTTTACTGATGCAAGCAGAAGCAACGGTCATTTCAACAAATATTCATACGAAAAAACGTGATGAGCTTACACGCAGTGCTGATATATTGGTTTCTGCAGCTGGTGTGCCTGGCTTGATTAAGGTGGATCAAGTGAAAAAAGGGGCTGTTGTTATTGATGTTGGTATTAATCGTGTTGTTGGTGATGATGGCAAAAAGCGTACTGTTGGTGATGTGGATTTTGAAGGTGTTTGTGGCATCGCAGGATATATTTCCCCGGTTCCCGGTGGAGTCGGACCTATGACAGTCGCGATGTTGCTTCGAAACACAGTACAAGCAGCAGAATAAACAATTCGCTGGTCATTTATATAAGTGCGCTGAGGTACCGGTGGTGAAATTCGAAAGAATCTATCCAGAATAGTCGAAGGAAAAGAGGGGCATTAATCGACCGCGAATAGATTAGTTGAAGAGACGGGTGGCGGCTTCGCGGTAGCGAGCGACAGTGCCATCGATGATTTCTTGCGGTAACGCAGGTCCGGGTGGTGTTTTGTCCCAATCGCCAGATTCTACAATCGTCTCGAGCCAATTACGAACATACTGTTTGTCGAAGCTGTCCTGTTCGCGACCAATACTGTAATCGTCTGCTGGCCAGAAGCGCGAACTATCTGGTGTAAGTACTTCGTCAATAAGAAGGAGTTCATCAGTGGTGTTCCCGTGAGCATCTATGGCATATCCAAATTCAAACTTGGTATCAGCAAGAATAATGCCACGTTCTGCTGCGTATGCTGCCGCCTTTGTGTAGATTTCAAGTGAGACATTTCGCAACCGTTCCATGACTTCTTTGCCTGCAATTTCGCTTGCTGTATCGAAGTCTATGTTTTCATCGTGACCTTCAACCGCTTTTGTTGCTGGTGTAAATATAGGCTCAGGAAGTTTGCTTGAAAGTTGAAGACCCTCAGGTAGTGTAATGCCACATACAGTTCCGTCGTTTTGGTATTCCTTCCATCCACTTCCAGCGATGTACCCACGCACAACAAATTCAACAGGTATAACCTCGCATGCTCGGCCTAGCATCATTCGACCGTCACATTGATCATATAGAGAAGAGTCTAAGCCTGGAACATCTTCTGGGTTTGTTGAGAGTAGGTGGTCTTCAATGATTTCCAGGTTACGAATGAAGTCAAACCATTTACAACTGATTGTTGTGAGTTCTTGGCCCTTTCCAGAAACGGGGGTAGGCATAACGACATCAAAGGCGCTTATTCTGTCACTTGCAATGATCAAAACCTTGCCCGCTTCGCCATTTTGAGCTGGGATTTGGTAGATATCGCGGACTTTTCCTTGCCTGCGGTCAGGGAAGGGGAGGTGGGTTTCATAGACGCTGGTTTGGGTAGTGTTCATATTGTAATTGTAGCGAACTTTTTAGGGTCTGACCCCTTGGGGTCTGACATCAGGGAGCACACTCCAGGGTCAGACCCTCAATGTACAATATGAGGTTCCTATGATCCGTTTTACTACATGCTCATCGAATCCAATTGCAGGCGAATGTATCAATGCGCATTTGTTAACGAGGGATAGTCAAGTTATTCAGGGGACAGTGAATGTTGATGAAAAAGGTTTGCTTTCAGCCAATGCGATAGGGCATACTAGTTTTGCTCTTTGTATCCTGTATGACGCAGGCAAGGCGGGTCGTCTTATGTTGCAAACAGCAATTCTACCTCCACGTGAAGAGCCCTATATGCTCTCGCTTGAACTTGCTCGGCACAGGATTAAATCGTTTCTTGATTTGAGCGAGAACTGGAGTTTATTTTATCTTTCGGAAGATAATCCTGCGGTGCAACGCTGGGAGCAAGCCCGGTTAATTTTTACGGAAGCCCTTGTTTGTCTTGATGAAGAAGAAAAAGGAAAACTTGCTCGAAGAGCACTGCAGTTAGCAGTCGATGCTTCTGAGCGGTTGACCATGGCGCATGCGCAACTCTTGTTGCATAAACGATATGCGCATAAGTCTGCATCAGCCGCCGCTCTTGGTGTTCAAGTGAACCCTGCTCGATTTGATGCACCGCTTCAGTCACTCTTAGAGAAGAATTTTAAGATCGTCAAAATTCCAATGGACTGGGTTACTCTAGAACAAGAAGAAGGATCGTACAATTGGGAAGCTACAGACCGCTGGGTAAAATGGGCGCAAGAAAACAAAAAACATGTAATTGGCGGTCCACTTTTGGATTTCACAAGTGAGGGCGCAATGCCGCCTTGGGTTACTAAATGGGAACATGATTATTCAGTGTTTCGCGATAAATGTTACGACCATATTGAACGTGTCATTCAGCGCTACGGTAACGCTGTCTCCTTTTGGAACGTGACTTCTGGCATAAATGTAAATCGGCACGTTCGCCTCGCAATTGCAAACATGGTTGATTTGATTCGCATGGCTCGTTTACTTGTTCGTCAAACACGCAAAGACGCACGTGTCATGATTGAACTCGCTGAGCCGTTTTCCGAATTTGTCTCTGTGATTTCTGAATCGTGCAACGCAAAGGTCTTTCTCGCGCGTCTTTCACAAGAGGGTGTTGGCTTAGATGCCATTGGCGTTCAATGCCTAGTTGGCGGTCCCGGTGGTCGTGCAACTCGAGACCTCATGTTGATGAGTGCGAAACTTGATGAGTATTTGCATGCAGATATTCCGGTCATTATCTCTGGACTCGGTGCTCCATCTGTCATAATCAACGAAAAGTTTGGTTGGTGGAAATCCCCTTGGGATGAAATCCGCCAAGAAGAATGGGCGAGTTCGATGCTCGCAATTTGTTTAAGTAAACCTTTTGTAGATTCAGTGATATGGACAGATTTATTCGACCACAAACAGATGGACATTCCAACATCAGGGTACATTTCTCGCAAAGGCAAGCCGCGTCTCGTGCTCAAGAAGATGCTGTCCATCCGGAAGCGTCTGAGCAAGCCACTTGGCCCACTCGAACTACCAAAGAAAACAAAACCAGGCAGCGGTGGTGTGTGAGCCCGATTGGACTTCCCTACGTTTTTGTTTTTATTCTTTTCTGCTTTGCACTGATTGCAATTGATTTTGCATCGCCAATGTATCAAGGCATTGAGGCAAAGCCACTTCGAGTGCAACTGCAAACTGCACTAATTTGGGAATTGGAAATCCTTCCCGGCGTCGGTCCCAAAATGGCACAGCGCATTGTGGAGTATAGAAAACATCACATACTTAGGACACCTGATAATTTGATCGGAGTCTTTGGTTTGGGGAAACGCAAAGTCGAACATTTTCGTAGGTTCGTTTTGGTCGAAGAGGGTGCAGAATGACATTGCAACATATACGCAATGCTATTGACGCGAGTGCAAAACTCTTAGAGGTGCAAGGTTGCATAAGTGCTGGGCCAACAGGCGGATCTTTCTCTTGCTTTGCTTCTGCAAAACTTGTCGAAAAATGCGGAGTTTTATTTGTCACAGCCTATCATGATGATGCAGACGAAACGGTGGCAATGTTTCGAGAACTTGGTATTCAAGTAGACTTGTTTCCTGCGCTAGAATCCGAACTTGCAAAAGATTTGATAGCAGCACGTTTCGCTATTCTTGATGATCTAGCTAATTCATCATCCCCACGGGTAATCGTTGCGAGTATTGCTTCGCTAATGCAAATGACTCCACCTCCTGAGCAGGTCGCAAATGTTGTTCGCCGTCTTCAAGTGGACAACGCGTGTTCGTTGTCTGATTTGCAACAGTGGTTGGTTGATGCTGGCTATGAACGAAAAGAGGCGATCGAAGAATCAGCGCAGTTTGCATCACGTGGAGGTGTGCTTGATATTGCGACAGCATCGGGTGAGTTCGTTCGACTAGATTTTTTTGGAGACACTATCGAATCAATAAACGAAGTGGATCCAATATCTCTTGGTTCTGATTTAAAAATAGATGAAGTCATTATTGCTTCTGCTAATCAAGTTAGTGTTTCTGGAACACTCGTTGACCACCTCCCAACTTCATGGTGTGCAGTGCTTGATGATATTTCGGAGATTGCGCAACAAGCTAAAAGTTATTTTGACAGAGTTGCTGATGCAGATGAACTTTCGCATATCGAGGATACGCAGGCCTCAATGGTGAAGAAACTTTCAGCCGTCATTACGCTGACTGGGACACTATCGGATTGCGTCGATGTTTCACTTTCTGTAGCGCCATTGCCGTTGTTTTCAACGGTCGTTCCAGAGGCACTAGAAGAACTTGTAGTGCTTTCGAAAAATCGCCATGTGCTCGTTGCATGCAGAACAAGCGGTGAAGCAGACAGAATGCGCGAGTTGATGGCAAAAGGGCAACCATTAGCGCAGGCGACCAATTTGATTGTTGAAGAACAATTTATCCATAGAGGTTTTTTGCTTGGTGATGCTATTGCTGTTGTACCATCGCACGAAGTTTTTCATCGATATGAAATACGTCGTGGAGTTCGTTCAAAAAAGAAAACTATGCGACAAGCCATGGCACATTTCGATGTTGATGATATTGTTGTACATCGTGATCACGGCATTGCACGCTACCTTGGATTAAAATCGCTTAAAGGCCAGGCAGGGATAAAAGGGGAAGTCGAGTTCATGACATTGGAGTTTGCTTCCTCCAGACTGCTTCATGTCCCTGCTACGCACTCGCATCTTGTGCAGCGATACGTTGGTGCATTTAAAGGAAGGCCAGAATTGTCAGCACTTGGGGGTACAAAATGGGCAAACCAAAAATCTAAAGCAAAGAGCGCTGTTGCTGATTTAGCGAATGAGATGCTACGCGTCCAAGCAGTCCGAGAACACGCACCTGGCATAGCGTTTCCAATAGATTCCCAATGGATGTGTGAGTTTGAAGCAAGTTTTCCATGGGAAGAAACGGAAGATCAAAATAGTGCAATCGCATCGATGAAGAGCGATATGGAATCACCAAGGCCAATGGACAGGTTAATTTGCGGGGATGTGGGTTTTGGGAAAACAGAAATTGCAATTCGAGGAGCGTTCAAAGCTGCTGAGTCAGGTCGCCAAGTCGCAATTTTAGTGCCCACAACTGTGCTGGCTGTGCAACATGAGAGGACATTTAAAAAACGATTGGCAGATTATCCTTTTGTCGTTGAATCGTTGACGCGTTTTCATACGTCCGCAGAGCAAAAGGAAATTTTAGAACGCAATGCTAATGGCGAAGTGGACATACTCATTGGCACCCATAGAATTTTAAGCAAGGATGTGCATTTTAATCAGCTTGGACTCGTTGTTATTGATGAAGAGCAACGATTTGGTGTTGAGCATAAACAGAAATTACTTGCTTTTAGGGCAGAAGCAGATGTGTTGACATTAACTGCAACGCCAATTCCAAGAACGTTACATATGGCCTTGCTTGGCATTCGTGATATTAGTTCATTGCAAACAGCGCCGGTTGATCGCCGTGCTGTTGTGACAGAAATTAAAAGTTGGGATAAGGAACTCGTGCGCCATGGTATTCGGCGCGAACTCGCTCGCGAGGGGCAGGTGTTTTATGTGCACAATCGAGTGCACGATATTGAAACAGTTGCAGGTGATATCCGAAAACTCGTTCCAGAGGCAAAAGTAATTGTTGGCCATGGGCAAATGCCGCCTCGAGAGCTTCAAAGCGTAATGTCAGAGTTTGTTCGAGGGGAAGCAGATATTCTCGTATCGACGACAATTATTGAATCTGGTATTGATATTCCAAGTGCGAACACGATGTTCATTGATGATGCAGACCGTTTTGGTTTATCAGATTTGCATCAATTGCGCGGCCGGGTTGGCCGGTATAAACACAGGGCCTACTGCACATTGTTGCTCCCACGAAAACGTTTTGTGAACAAAATAGCCCGAAAGCGATTGCAGGCAATCGAGCAATTTTCAATGTTGGGCGCTGGTTTTCAAATCGCACTTCGTGATTTGGAAATTCGAGGCGCAGGCAACTTGCTTGGCGCAGAGCAGTCTGGGCATATTGCGGCGGTTGGGTATGAGATGTATTGCCAACTGTTGGAAAAAGCAGTTATAGATTTAAAAAATGGAAACAGCATCTCACGACTCATCACGATGATCGACATCGGTGTGACGGGTAAAATTCCTGAAGCGTACATAGCATCACAAACCAGGCGGTTGACTATGTACCGACGGTTAGCCGACTGCGATAACCAAGATTCTGTGCGCAGTGTGGTAGCAGATTTGCAATCTGGATATGGGGATTTGCCTGAGGCCATCCGTAAACTAGTGCAGTATCATGAGTTACGTGTTGCATCTTCAGAATTAGGTATTCTTTCTATGACAGTGGATGAGCGTGATGTGGTTATACGCACAAAGCAATCTAAAGCATTGAATCGTCAGATGCAGGGTGCAAAGGGAACATTACGCCCAGTTGGAACTGTTTCGGGATCTGGTTTTGTTGCGGTCTATTTCAGACCCTCTGGGGCAAACGATCCTTCTGCTCTGCTTGAACTTCTGCATTCTAAGTTAGTAGAGTCAAGTTCTTTGACTTGACGTACCGATAATCCTTCTACTTATGACTATATTAACAAAGCAGAGTAGAAAAACACTTCCCTCAACCCACAGGTCAGTTACTCATAAGTTTTCTGTGAATGGGCATGAAGGATATCTGACTATTGGTCTCTTTGAAGATGGTATGCCAGGTGAAATTTTCATCAAAATGAGCAAGGAGGGTTCGACGCTCTCAGGGCTTATTCAAGGTTTTTCTAGGGCATTTTCTTTGGCAATTCAATACGGACTTCCGTTGCTTGAAGCAACAGATCGTTTTCGTAACATGCGTTTTGATCCGATGGGCCAAACATCAAACCCAAACATTCCTCAAGCAACGAGCATTTTAGATTATGTCGCTCAGTATTTAGCTTTTGAATTTACCTCAATCTCCCCTCGGGAGGCATCCGCCGCGTAGTCTAATTTTGGAGCGCCGTAGGTCCCAACCGTGAAATAATACAAAAGGCCCACCTGCTGAGGTGGGCCTTTTGTTTTTAATCAGTAGTTTAAACTTACTCGTCTGTTGTTGCTTCTGCTGCTTCTTCAGTTACTTCTTCTTTAGCAGTGCCTTCTGACATGACGAGGTTGCCTTCGTCGTCGAATTCCATTTCTTCGCGGTCTTCGAGAGCACGGTCTGAGTTTACTGTGATTTCAACATCGATTTTCATATCTGAACCAAACTGAATCGTTACATGGTACTCACCGATGCGGCGAATTGCGGAGTGCAGACGAACGGCACGCGTATCAACGGAATAACCGTTTTCAACAAGTGCGTCAGCGATGTCACGTTGTGTGACAGAACCGTACAGGCCACCTTGGTCGTTTGCACTTCGCGTTAGTGTAAGTGTAATACCTTCAAGTTTTTCGATAATGGAAGCTTGTTCTGCTCGATTTGCTTCATGTTCTTTCAGAGCAATTTCACGCTCTTCAGCGAGTGCTTCTATCTTTTCTTCGGTTGGTAGTTCTGCAATGCCCATCGGAAGTAAGTAGTTGCGAGCGTAACCCATTCGTACGCGGACGATGTCGCCCACGATGCCGAGGTTTTCTACGTTTGATGTAAGGAGTAGCTCAATTCTTTTTGTGCTAGCCATAATGATGTCCTTTCAAGGAAAGTTAGGAGCCGCCGGCACGACCCCATCGAAAATTGCAGACGCTTGCCGGTGCGTCAATGTGGGATAATTAGAAGGGGATGTCGTCAGTTGGAGGAGCTGTCTGCGGTGCTGGGTTCGTAGTATTTGCAGGTGGCTGGCTTGACTGACCGCCTTTTGAATCAATGAATTGAAAACTTTCGATCACAACTTTCATTTTGGAACGATTGTTACCATCTTTGTCTTGCCATTGATCAAGTTTTAGACGGCCTTCGATGAAGACAGGCTTGCCCTTAGAGAGGTATTGCGACATGACTTCAGCAGTCCGTCCCCATGCTTCACATTCAACATACGTTACTTCTTCACGCATGTTTCCTTCGCGATCTTTGAATTTACGGTTCAAAGCAAGACCAATTTGTGCAACAGATTGGTTGTTTGGTGTTTGCTTGAGCTCAGGGTCTCGTGTGAGATTGCCCATGATGAGGACTTTGTTGTATGTAGCCATAGTTTTTATCTCCGATGTTGGATTCTATCAGAAGAAAAGGGGCAATTCTTTAGAAATTGCCTTTTTTCATTTCGCTTCTGTAACTTCTTCTGTTTCCTCAGTTTGAGCAGCTTCTTTCGTTTCTTCTACTGCTTCAGCTTCAGCAGGTGCTTCTTCCTTCGCTTCTACGGGCGTAGGAGCATCTTCTTTCCGGCTTACAGTCGAGGCTGCATTTATGCCTTTTTCTGTTTTTTGCTCACCACGAACTTTAATCTCATCTGCGAGAGCTTGCGCGCCTTCATTTGCTTCGATGATTTCAGTTGGCAAGTTTTCAGCACGAGTAACCATCATTCGGATGATTTCTTCAGACTGATTGCATCGACGTTCAAGGTCAGCAATCATTTTAGTTGGTGCATTGAAGTAGACCAAAAAGTACACGCCTCGTTTGTTCCCTTCGATTTCGTAAGCGAGCCGACGATCGTCCCACTTGCTAAAGTTGATGATTGATACATCGCATTTTTCAAGAACTTCTTTCAGGTGGTCAATCGCTGCTTGCAAGTTTGCTGTTGCTGATTGGGGGAAGAGGAACATGCCCTCATACAATGCTGTTCGTTCAGTGTTCATAGTTAATTCCTAGTTTCTGTTTTTCCAGATTCATTACATTTGTTCATGGCTTCGTCAATGCCTTGGGTGATCCAGATGGATGCAGCATTGGCGGCGCCGGTTAGAGCGGGTGCGATACATTCGAGTTGTTCGGGAGTGAATCGACCCAGTACATAGTCAGCTTGCGGAATGATTCCTGCCTCGTCAACACCTATGCGGAGCCGTGACCAGTTCATATTGCCGAAGTGGTTATTGATATTGGATAGTCCGTTGTGGCCTCCTGCAGAGCCGCCTTGTCGAAGACGAAAAGCACCGCAGGGTAGATGGATATCATCAACGATCACGAGAAGGTCTGTCGCAGGGTCTGCTTTATAAAAAGTCAACGCCTGCTTTACTGGCGATCCGCTTCTGTTCATGAACAATTGTGGTTTCATGAGCAAAGTTTTTTCGCCGTTACATCTCGTTTCAATAATAATACTGTCGAACTTGGTTGTTGCTGGTTCACCCATTGCGATATTGTTTGCAATGCGGTCAATAACATCGAACCCAACATTGTGCCGAGTGCCGTTGTATTTTGAACCAGGATTTCCAAGACCGACGATGAGTTTCATATTATTCGCTGTCTGCGCCTTCTGTTGACTCGGAAGAACCAGAGATAACTTCTGGTGATGCTTCT
>CEOP01008261.1_pt1 | contig 10274 bp, 18 predicted proteins | sample 361301 | NCBI WGS metagenome assembly CEOP01 (sample SAMEA2619548, study PRJEB7988) | marine metagenome | biome: marine biome (ENVO:00000447); feature: deep chlorophyll maximum layer (ENVO:xxxxxxxx); material: "saline water (ENVO:00002010), including plankton (ENVO:xxxxxxxx)" | depth 55 m
GACAACACCGGGTTTTAAATCACCTTTCCAATATTGATATATTATATTTTTCATTTGTTTTTCTCCAGAAATTTATTAGCCGCTACTAATGCCGAGTTTATAGCCTGATGCATATCAACATAAACATACATTCCACATCTTCCTATAAATGTTACATTGTCTTTAATTAATTGTTTATATGAATTATATATGATCCTGTTACTACCATCGATATCTTTGACTGGATAGTATCTTTCATAGTCGTTTGTTTTATAGTCACATGGTTCTTCATATGTAATAGTTGTATATTGATCATTGACACCGTGCACTGGAAAGTTTTTCCATTCTGTCATTCTAGTGTATGGTCCTTCATGTGTCATATTAACACAGGCCGTAGGAAGAACTTTTGGTGTAGGTAAAGTTGTATGATGAAACTTTATTGACCTATACGGCAACTCACCATGTTTGTAATCAAAATATTCATCAATTGCCATTGAGTTAAAAGTATGATCGTAGTATGATTCCATGTGATGTTTAAATTTTACTTTTAAACACACATTTACACCTTTTAATATTTCTTCAAAGACTTTTGTGTATCCTTCGTTAGGTAGTACTTGATATGCATCATCTGGAAAGTAGTATTCGTTATAGTCATCTTTTATAGAAACTCGTTTAAGTACTGACGGATCGAGTTCTTCAATTGTTTTACCCCACATCTTATATGTGTATGGACGAAAGAACGTGTCTATGATATTTTCTTCACCAACAATATCTTTGGCTTCTTTATTGATTGGAAAAGAAACATATTGACCATCACTTAATATTGCTTTTGCTTTATGTTTATATGGTGTCCATTCACCAAACTGTGTAATCCATTTATATACTTTTTCATTATTAGTATGAAATATATGTGGACCGTATTTGTGTATGCGGATACCGTACTCATTAGTGTAGTCATAGGCATTGCCACCGATGTGATCTCTTTCATCAATGACTGTTACTTGATGACCAGCTTTATTTAATTCATGTGCTATCACAGCTCCGGAAAAACCGGCGCCTACTACTAATACTCTAGACACTTATATTTCCCATTTCGATCTTGGTGAATTTACTATATGATATAATTTATCTGTATGAAAATAATCTGCACCGCTAAGTTGTACGTGTACAAATTTAGTAAATGCATTCCTACTATCGTGTACTGGATCAATCATGCCAAGTGGTCCACGTGTATAATGTATATAGCTATTCCAGCCGTTTTGCATTTCTGTGTAATCACTATGTGTAACCATCATTGCATGAAAATAATTTTGATCTACTGTATAAAATCTACTAAGACCTGTTTTTTGCATAGAGTCTAAATATTCTTGAAATGGCACAAACTTTTCTCTTGCCAACTTCATACCTTTTTTAGTAAACATTACCATACCGGCGTTGTACACTTTTAAATAACCATTTACATCTCTAGGCATAGTTGAACCATAAAGCCTTTTAACTTCAGAAGCCCATCTTTCATCATTCTTCATGTTTATGTTTCCAGGAACATTAGTGCTCGCTCTATACTTACCTTGGAATGGTTCAGTACATATACCAAAATCTTTAACAGATTCATTAAATATATTATTTTTCAATTTATCTACTGGAAAGATGTCAAGATCTACTACCAACACTTTGTCATATTCTAAGAAAGAATCATCTAGTATTGGATTCAACCATTCAAAGTACATTCCATCTTTACCTTTTACACGTTTGCTTGCAATGTTTGGATTAAGATCTAATCTGTAATCAGCACCAATCATATTTGCATAGTAACGAAATAACTTTTCACTGTAAGTACAGCCTGGCCTTAAGTCACCGTCCCATACTTGGTAAATTAAATTTTTCATTTTAACCTCCAATGCTCTCTATCAATTCAACATCTTTAATATCTTTTGGTTCATTTCTCAATGACTTCATGTTCTTTATTACACTTAAAGAGACATATTTAAATCCTTGATAGTATAAGTAATAATCCGGATTATTAATAATGTCATCGAGAGTTACTTCATAAAGACTTTCCAAGTATTGATTATGAGAGTCTTTTGGTGCATCATTATAATAAATTAAATCTAAATCTTTACAATCTCTTAAACCATATAATGATAATACACTTGAACCAGTAATTATTGTATTATCATCCGGCTTTGCCTCATTCATAAGTTTTTTATAATTTGGATAGGAAACATTTTTATTATTATTAAGAAAATGTATACTATTATCATTGAACACTGTTTTAGCTATCCTGATAGCGTCTTCGTGGTAATCACTGATATGAACAGAATGATTGCCAACATTAAACAATTCTCTAATTTTAGCTTTCATTTCTTTTACTACAGAAAGATTTTCAGCATCTACTAATAAAAATGTTACAACTTCACCTTCACCAAAACATTGGTTTCCTTTTCTTCTTATGCCTTCTTCACTTACCCAACCTTCGCGAAGATATATTTCTTTCATTAAACTAAGTTGTCCTTGAGGATTTAATTTATGAGTCCACTCAAAAAATACGTTAGAATACTCGTTAATTATATGCATAACTTTATCAATACGTTTATGAGTAATAGGAAATAAACAAATCATATGTGTATTAGATTTAAGTTTTGCATATTCTACTGCAGTTCTCTTTAAAATAGAATGTCGCAAGCTCTTCTGATTAAAAAATCTATAATCAGCTATGATAGGATAATTTTCATCTGGAAATGCATTTCTAACGTTAATAGGTCTTTGATGATGTAATGCTGCGGCTAATCTATGAGCACCATTTGCAATATGACCTTCATTGTTTAATACAACTGGTTCCTCAATAGTATTATTAATGATCGATTTAAATGCATCGTCAAATTCTTCAAACCCAACTTTATGTGGATTCCCTTCGCGAAAATTGTTCCAGACTCTGAGATGTTCTTTATACGCATTTTTATAAAAATCACTTGTTAAATTTGATGCATACATGTATTTAATAACAACGTCAAATCGTTTATGTGTTAATAAATCATTTGGGTTTCTTACTTCCGTTTGCATATTAGCCACCACTTTGCACTATCTTCATTTATTTCATGTTTACATTCATAACCACTTAGTCTTCTTTTTTGAAGGTCTTTAATATAGTCAACGTTGTCGATACCGTCAAACTTTGCGTTATGTATTATAAGGATATAATCATACATAGCAAGATACGGCTCTACTTCAGTTCTAACTTCTAAAGAACATTCAGTTAAACTATACGCTGCAATGAATAATGATTTGTTTTTCTTTTTAACTTTATTTAATTCTTTATGAGTTATGTATTCAATACCTTTATAATCATCTACTGTATTTTCAATATAATGCCTTTGTATATCATGCATTTCAGGTAAATCACAATTATAATATAGAACTTGTTGGTTCCAAAGCTTCCATATTCGGCAAAAATTACCATAACCGCTTCCAAAGTCGGTAATAGAATCTATTTTCCCAATAGTTATGCCAAAGCTTTCTAAATAACGAGCATAATCTAAACATCTTAAAGTTGACTGAGAGTATTCTTTTAATCTGTGTGGATTGCCGAACTCAGGATCTTTAATTAAATCTAAGCCTTTATCGTTTTGATATTTTTTATATAACTTTGCAGTATACTGAGGATGTGTATAACCTATTGTTTTTCGAATCTTACCTTTCGATAAATTAATTTCTCCTAAAAAATTTAAATCTCTATCATATTCTGCACTAATCTCTTGTACACGTGTGTCCCAAAAACTCATAATGGTACCTCATAAAAAATATTATGTTTAAAATCAATCATAGTCCTGTATGTTGGAACTTTGTCTATGTTACAATACATTACTGGATTTTTTAATTTATCTCTATTAACTTGTTTAGTAACATTTAAATTTGGTATGTCAGATGGATATATCATCTTCTCTGTATCACCTTCTACCCAAAATGTACATTCTTGATGTTTGTATATAAGAGGAAGCCAGTAATGATGAAACATATGTTGTCTTCCATCATAGTTGATTACTATTACCACGGTTTACTTGCCTCAACTACAGCGCTGTGTAATGCACGTATTTGTCCTGGCGTGTCTATATTCTTAAAATCGGCTACTGAACTATCTTGATAATTCATAAGCTTAACGTTAGTGTAACCTAAATCTTTTAACATATTCATCATTTCAATCTTTGACCATACGTATAGGTGTTGACCTTTTTGATATAGTAAACCTAATGCGCACTGCTCTCGCTTTGACCTGTGTGAGTTACCGGGTGGTGAAAACTTTTCTTTTACAATATAAAAATTATAATAGTGTTCTACAAACATTTGTTGATCAGGTGTAAGTTCTTCTCCACTTACTAATAAATTTACAAACTCATATGGAGGCCATACTGTTCTTACTACACCACCGGGTTTCAATATTCTCATTACATCTTTGAAGAAATTAATTCCTTGATATTTGTATATATGCTCAATAAAGTGTTCTGAATATACACCAAAGAATTCATTGTCATCATAAGGTAGTGGCAAATTAGTTGCATCACCTTTCTCTACACCAGAATGTGTTGCTAGATTCATAACTTCCCACGTTAATCCTCTTGGATTTTCTGCTGCTATTTCTAAGAACTTTGCCATATACTTAACTCCGTATGTTCTAATCTCGGCATGTCAAATTTAGTTCTTGCCAAGAAATGATTAATCTTTCCGTCAGGTTTATTAGCATACCATTGATAAGGCATTCTATTCCACTGCGTATCTATTTCAGTTACTTCAAATATTGGTTGTGATAATTGTAAATTAATGTACATCTGTTCTGTATATCTTGTATGTAGTACATAATCATCTACTGAAGTAAAATGTTCACGTGCTTTAAGCCTACCTTCTTTTGACCAAAGTTGTAGACCACCGTTTAAATATCTAAACGATTCATCTGGATATATTGCACTTTTTGGAAACATCCAGTCCTCACCCCATAAATGTTTTCCATAAGCTATAATGCCTCTTTGCCAGAGAGGTTTATACATGACATTAGCCAACCATCTTGCAGGTCCACCAGTATGTACATGCCGTTCATGTACCATCGCAACATCTTTGATAGGATACTCGAATATGTTTTCATCTACATCCGCATGTATCAACATGTCAAGATCTATAGAAAGTATATGATCGTATTGATCATACTTCTTATCGAATATTATTTTAATTGAATCGAGTCTCGGATCGAGCTCTTGGAAAAATCTTTCATGTGATAGTTCATACTCGGCACCGCAGAAATCTGCATATGCCTGAGCCGAACGTGAACCGGCGTTTGCCCATTCTGGCATTCTAACACCACCCATATCAGCGTCAAAAGATTCATAAGGTATATAATATTGAAATACTAAATTTTTCATAACAAAACTTTTTTATTTATTTTTTCTTGGCTAATGCCTCTTTGCCGTAAAATGCTGCTACGATTGCTGCAACTGATACAAAATAGACTGCGGCCATGTCACCTAAGATTTTGGCAGCTTTATCTAACCCAAACAATGTGGCAACTATTACAAATGCTGGATATAATAACATTCCGCCTAAAGCAAACCATGCCATGTTTCTTTGTGCATCTTGTTTTTTATCTTCATTCTCTAACATAATCAACTTTTGCTCCATTTCAAATTCTTCATCAGTTACTATACCATCGCCGTCTTTATCAAAAGCTGCGTATTTGCTCCCCGGCTCCAATTGTTTTTGTGCATTCATTTGAAAACTCCTTTATTTCCTTCGCTATTTTGAGTGCATCATCAAAACCATTACGAAGAGAATTTGATCTATGACCATTTTCAATAAACCACTCTATACTATCTATATCAGATCCATGTTCTGCATTATAACCTTTAGTAATTTCTTCAAATTCAAATCTTTTATTTAGTATTTCTATCAAATTCATTAGTGTCCAAACATCTTTCTTGTTCTATATTCTTTTATTGTGTTATGTAATAAATCAGTCCAGTTGTCACGATGTTCAACAAAGACTAACGGCTTTTCATGGTCTACGTCCATGACGATCACTATGTTAGGTGCTACCATACCTGTGCGTTCTTCCCACATGATAGAGTATGCTGCACCTTGTGCAAAGTAATTAGTGATTTTTTCTTTTTTCTTAATATAACGAGATGTTTTAAAATCTATGATAGATGGCACACCATTGTATTCTGCGATACAATCACATCTACCTGCAACACCTAAGTGATGACTAAATAGAGGCACCTCGAGACCGAATATCTTTCCAATATTTGGATCAAGGACTGTTTTAAGATTTTCAAGGCTTTGCCTGATGTTTGGTAGGAATTCTGTTGTATCTTCATTTTTTAAATACTTCTCAACTATACTATGTACACGTGTACCACGATTAGAAGCTACACCACTTATACGGTTTGCTTCTTCTTCACCTACACGTTCACGCCAAGCTTTAATAAAATGTTCATTTAGTATACTTAGAACTGTTGTGACACTAGGATAAGACTTACCATCAGGAGTACTATAAGTTCTTCCAGTTGTGGTAGTGTTTGCATCCAAGTCTTCATATCCGATATCAATTTTTTCATGCTTAAATATTTTTCTTTTCCTTTTCATCATAATTATACTGAAATATATCTTTAACTTGTTGAGTATTTAAACAAAAGATTGCTTCAGGTGTGTACTTAAAGTTATATGACGCACTTGCTGTTGCGTATATTCGTTGATGCATAGCAGATACATACTGTTTACAATTTTGAATGGTTTTAAAATTTGGTTGTTGAAATATATAAAGCGGCCGGTCAATTAGAGCACTGTTTGCCACGATAAAAGTTACTATTATGAAAAAGTTCATTTTATGCCTAACATTTCTTTAGTCATAATATAATCTCTGAGAAAATCAGATCTCACTATATCGTCCCAACCGAATGTTATAACACTGAAGTTCTTTAGCCGTTCGACTATTCTTAGGAACCTTTGAATACCATCGCGTTCATAACCATCTTTAAAATCAGATTGATAGTAATCGCCTGAAAAAATAACTCTACAATCTTGGCCAATACGTGTGATTACAGAGTCAAGCTCATGAAAATTCAAATTTTGCATTTCATCTATGATGACTATAGCATTGTTAATTTGAGTGCCACGAATGAATGATGTAGTTAAAAACTCCATCTGATGGTTATTTATAAGTTTGTTATATACCGCAGAATCATAATCAAACAATTCTAAAGAAATTTGTTTATAAGGTTCTTCAAAGGGTTCAGCTTTTTCTTGTAAGCTACCAGGTAGATAACCAACATCACGTGTAGGTACAATAGATCTTATCACTACTGTTTTATGATAAGGCGTAGCAGGTTCTAATGTAGATTGTAAAGCTAAATACATTGCAATAAAGGTTTTACCAGTTCCAGCAGAACCAGCAAGTACTAAGTTTTCATTATGTTGCCAAGATTCAAAAGCTTTTTCTTGATTCTTAGTTATAGGTTCTATATTAATTAAATCTTCGAACCTCACGATACTTTTGCTCATACTTTAATTGTGTTACCTCTACCCGATTTATCTTTAATTCTTTTAAGATTGTCTTTCCAACCATCATCAGTCTTTGATAGTAAACTACCTTGACTACTGACAACGCCTGGAAATTTTAAAACTCTTTCAGCATTGTACTCGTTACATATAGCATCGAGTTCATCTGAAGGACAATCTATATCCCATTCTACGTATCTGTTTTTAGCATCAACCCATTTCTTTAGTGTGTATTTAGGCACCTTGATATCCTTTCCACCAGTCTGGCGCAGGCCTGCCCCAATCCCATTTAGCAAATGACTTTGCCATGTGGTAGTAATTACGGTATGCTGAAACAGCATCACCTTCAACTATACAATCAGGATAATGTGACATAGCTTGTGCAAACTCGGTTAGTCCAATGTTTGGTATATTTATCGGAGTTTTAGCAAGTGCTTCACCAAGAACTTCATAAGTTTTATGAACTTTGCCACGTCTGTATTCAAATTCTTTACACATGCCGATGAAATGTTCGTAATGCCATTGATAGTTTTCTTTAGATGCTAGCGTCCATGTAGTACAAGGATGGTACTTATGAACTGCTGCATAGAAAATGTCATCACGTTCATCACCAAAAGAGAAGTATGTTTGAATGGTCTTACCAGATTTAGACCTACGCTTTTCTGGTATGCCGTCCAGCAACCTGTGTGCAGTACTTAGCATTTGACCTGATTCCACAATCATTTTTGGAACATGTCTGTCACACAACATTTGTGCAGCCGTGATTGGATTTTTGTCAAGTATAAAAATATTCATATTGTCACCTTCAAATAATATAGATTATATCATAAATTTCACTGTTTGTAAAGGATTAATTTTTTCTTTAAGAAGAAAGTCTTACCTCCGGATTTATCAACTTGATTTGGGTTTCTAAGAAATTTCTTTTTTCTAAAATTCTATTCATCTTGTTTAACTTACCTCGCTTTTTAAGTTTTAATGCATAAATTTGTAGTTCATTAGAGTCTTTACGTAAACGTTCAAGTTGTTGCAACATGTGTTACCTTTCGTTGATATTATAGCAAATTAGGGAATGCCTCCTTTACTACAGGTTCTGTGATACCTTTAAATTTTTCTTTGTTAATCATTGACAAAACAACTTTAGCATCTTCAGGATGTACGCCTTCCAATATACCAATAAAGATTTGTTCTCTTTTATATTTTGGCATCTTATCACCTTGACCGCCTTTTACAAAATATTTAAACTTTGTATTTTCTCTAAATAGATTTGCTGGGTGGTGATGAGCTGGAGAAGGAGTATATGGAGGTCTACCAATAGGAAGATTCCATTGCACCTTGTCATCCATCGTGCCGCGTATGACATCTTTTAAAGCCCATGATTCGTTTTCTTTTAAAATCTTGACTTTTTCTTCACGAGTCCGTTGTTTGCCAACTTCTTCTAATATTTCGAAAACATATTTAATCATTAAATAAACTCCTGTACACTTTCAATCAATTGATTACATCTCTTAGTAACTAAGTAATGAAATACTTTACTTTTATTTTCTAAAGGATTTTGATCCTCATAGTTATTTATAATTTGTTGTTTGAGCTCGGGTGGTGTTTCGCTAAGAGCAATTAATTTTTCATTCCTAAGATAGTTACGATACCATGATGCAGCATAAAGTAATTCACCTTGTTCAAGGTCTTCAATGATATCATCAACTTTCTTTTGAGACATAGGCGTTTGTCTGAATCCTTCAACAAATACATCATCATTAGATAATATATTTGGTACACCATCGCCTTTATCACCACGAATAATATGATTAAGTAAGAAGTACCTAGCATTCTTTTCTACGATTTCTTTCTTAAGTATTGGAGAGAACTGCCTGACATTTGGGAACCTTTGTAGTTGTACAAAATCTCTATCAGAAGATACAATCATGATTTTTTCTGGATTGAAATCGACACGTGATTTCTTAATGACTAATGTGCCAATAACATCATCGGCTTCACAACCATCGATCTTAACAACTTTGTATGGAAAGTTATCTCCTATTTCTTCTCGTATAAGATTTAGAATACGAAATGCTTCATTCCAATCAAAGGATGAAGTACCTCTATCTTTTTTACGATTAGCTTTATATTGTGGAAATACTTTTCTACGCCAGTTATTTGCAGCATCTACAGCAAGAACCATTTCACCGTATTCATCTCTGTATCTTTTATGATACATCCTTAATGAATTTAATATCATATGACGAATCATTTGTTCATCAAATGTTTTATTAATTATAATACTTGCTAAAGCAATACCACTGTAGTCAACTATAATCATATTGAATATCTCCTATAAACATATACATCCCATAATGTAGCATTCTTAATACCGCCTTTAGGATCACCAAAGTAAGTAAAACCGTTAGTTGGTTTTCTACCTTTCTTTTCGACTCTAAACTTTGTTTTAGACGAATTGCATGATCTTACGACAGCTTTAACCATTTCATATTCTTTCATATCTTCTGGATTTTGTGGATCAAATCTGCCAATCCATGATGTTGATCTTTCGTGTTTTCCAATGTGTATTCCCATTATAAAATCTCCGCAGCTAGTTTTTGAACCATTGTGTACTTATTAGCAAGATCCTTAATAATCTTCATATTGTAATCTTCTCTTACAGTTTCTCTTCTAATAGTTTCAGGAAGAGTTCTTAGTAAAAGTTGAATTTTAATTGAAGGTTTATTAGATTTAAGGATTAAAGCCTTAAGTGATGATGTTGA
>CEOP01022550.1_pt1 | contig 10263 bp, 12 predicted proteins | sample 361301 | NCBI WGS metagenome assembly CEOP01 (sample SAMEA2619548, study PRJEB7988) | marine metagenome | biome: marine biome (ENVO:00000447); feature: deep chlorophyll maximum layer (ENVO:xxxxxxxx); material: "saline water (ENVO:00002010), including plankton (ENVO:xxxxxxxx)" | depth 55 m
GCAGCGGATAAAAAGGAATAATTAAATAATTTTAAATGAATGATAATGATTTAATAGTTATAGGAGTAATTAAGGGAAAACATGGTATAAAAGGCCTAATAAAAGTTAAATGGTATACAGAAAATGCTGATGGATTAGAAAAATATAATCCCATATTTATGAAAGACGGAAGTAGTCACACTTTAAAAATTAGGTTTAAAAATAAAGATTTAGCAATTTGTTATATTGAAGGAGTTAATAATCCTGAAAAGGCTGAATTATTAAAAGGGCAGCAGCTTTTTGCAAAAAGATCTTTTTTTCCTGAGCTTGATGATAACGAATACTATCAGACTGATTTGATTGGATGCAGTGTGGAAAATAATAAAGGTCAATTCTTAGGAACAGTATCAGCAGTATTTGATTATGGTTCTTCTCCTTTGTTAGAGATAGGTAAGGATTTAGTGGTGTTTAATAATGATAATTTTCCTGTAGTAAAAATTAAAGAGAAAATAATTATTAGTGAATATGATTTTTTCGGAGATAGAAATAATGAAGAGTAAATGCTTTGAGGCAAGAGTTCTTACACTTTTTCCTGAAATGTTTCCAGGTCCTTTATCTTATTCTTTGGCTGGAAAGGCCATGGAGAATAAAATTTGGAATCTGAATACTATTAATATCAGAGATTACGCTGAGGACAAACATGGAACTGTTGATGATGAGCCATATGGTGGAGGAGCTGGTATGATAATGAGACCAGATGTTCTAGGTAGAGCTTTTGATGAAAATAACCCAGGTAGAGAATGGAAAAAAATTATATTAACACCAAGAGGTAAGCCTCTTACTCAAAAAAAAGTTAGGGAAATTTCTTCTAAACCGGGAGTAATTATAGTATGCGGAAGATATGAAGGAATAGATGAAAGGTTTATATCTTCTAGGTCATTAGATGAGGTATGTATAGGAGATTATGTTTTATCAGGTGGAGAGCCAGCTGCTTTAATTTTAATTGATGCAATAGTACGTTTATTAACTGGAACTATCGGAAGTAAAGAAAGTTTAATAGAAGAAAGTTTTGAAAATAATTTATTGGAGTATCCTCAATACACTCGACCATTTGACTGGGAAGGTATGAAACCGCCAGAAGTATTGTTATCAGGCAATCATAGTGAAATAGAAAAATGGAGACGATATATGGCTTTAGAAGATACAAAAAAACGTAGACCAGAACTTTTAATTAGTGAAAAAAAATAATTTTAGTGATAAATATATCTTATTAAAGAGAGGATAAAAAAATGAATATAATTGATGAGATTGAACAAGAGCAAATGAAGGAAATACGTGAAAAAAGAGATGTTCCTGAATTTAATGCTGGCGATACAATGAAAGTACATTTAAAAGTAGTAGAGGGTACAAGAGAAAGAATACAAATTTTTGAAGGATTATGTATAGCTAAATCTAATAGATCTCTAAATTCTACTTTCACAGTAAGAAAAATATCTAATGGCGAAGGTGTGGAAAGAGTTTTTCCAGTTTATTCTCCATTAATTAGTAAATTAGAAGTTGTAAGAAGAGGTGATGTAAGACGAGCTAAGCTTTATTACCTTAGAGGAAGATCAGGTAAGAAAGCTAGAATAGCAGAAAAAAGGATGGATAATAAAACTGATAATGTATCCAAAAGCACTAAAAAAGAAGCTTCTGCAGAAATAGAAAAAAATAAAGATAATAATGAATAAAGCTTAAATATAATTAATTTAAGTTAGAGGTATTTTGTTTTGAAAAGGACTTTATTCGATAAAATATGGGAACAACACGTTGTTAATGAGAGACAAGATGGAAGTTCTTTAATATATATAGATAGGCACTTAGTACATGAAGTTACTAGCCCTCAAGCTTTTGAAGGTCTTAGAAATAGTAAAAGGTTTTTAAGAAGACCTGACTTAACTTTAGCTGTAGCAGATCATAATGTTCCTACCGAAAATAGAGTAGAGGGTATAAAAGATGATGTTGCCAGAATACAGGTAGAAACTCTAGAAAAAAATGTTAAAGAGTTTCAGGTTCCTTACATACCACTAATGGATTCGCGTCAGGGAATAGTTCATGTCATAGGACCTGAACAAGGTTTTACTTTACCCGGTTGTACATTAGTTTGTGGTGACAGTCATACTTCTACACATGGGGCATTTGGAGCACTTGCTTTTGGAATAGGTACAAGCGAGGTAGAACATGTTTTTGCAACTCAAACATTAGTGCAAAAGAGACCCAAAACTATGTTAATAAATGTATCAGGTAAATTATCACTTGGAGTTACGGCAAAAGATATAGCTTTAGGTATAATTAAAAAATTGGGTACTTCAGGTGGAACAGGCTTCGTCTTAGAATATGCAGGAGAGGCAATATCTAATTTGAGTATTGAAGGACGAATGACTTTATGTAACATGTCCATAGAAGCAGGAGCAAGAGCAGGTTTAGTAGCACCCGATAATAAAACATATGAATATATCAAAAATAGACCTATGTCTCCTAAAGGAGACTCATTTGAAAAAGCATTAGCTGAATGGATGTTGTTACCTAGTGATGAGGGAGCTAGTTACGATGAGGTAGTTAATATAGATGCTACTTCTCTTGAGCCTCATTTGACTTGGGGTACAAGTCCTGAAGATGTTCTTCCTATAAATAGTCAGGTGCCAGACCCAAAAAATATTGAAAAAGAAACTTTAAAAAATGCTATGCAAGATTCGCTAGATTATATGGGGTTGAAACCAGGTAGTCTCCTAACTGATATAAAAATAGATAAAGTATTTATTGGATCTTGTACTAATAGTAGAATTGAAGACCTTAGAGAAGCAGCATCAATTGCTAAAGGTAAGAAGGTAAATGATTCTGTTCATGCAATGGTTGTGCCAGGTTCCGGATTAATTAAAGAACAAGCTGAAAAAGAAGGAATTGCTGATATTTTAATTCAAGCAGGTTTTGATTGGAGAGAACCAGGATGTTCTATGTGTTTAGGAATGAATCCTGATCAATTAAAACCTAAAGAAAGATGTGCCTCCACATCAAATAGAAATTTTAGAGGTAGGCAAGGAAGAGATGGAAGAACGCATTTAGTCAGTCCAGGTATGGCAGCAGCTGCAGCTATAGCTGGACATTTTGTTGATGTAAGAAATTTTAATTGAAAACTGGTATTACAAGAAATGAAATCTTTTAATAAATTAAGTGGTATAGTGGCTTCCTTGCCTCAGTTAAATATTGATACAGATGCAATTATACCTAAGCAGTTTTTGAAAACAATTGAAAGAACTGGTTTGGGAAAACATCTGTTTCATGAAAAAAGATATAGCAAGGAAAATAATTTAAATGAAAATTTTGTATTAAATCAAGAACCATGGAATAAGTCTAAATTTATTGTTGCTGGTGATAACTTTGGATGTGGTTCTAGTAGAGAACACGCACCCTGGGCTTTGTTGGATTTTGGTATAAGTTGTATTATTTCAACATCTTTTGCAGATATATTTTATAATAATTGTTTTAAAAATGGCGTATTACCCGTTATTTTAGAAGAAAAGGATGTAATTGAAATCAGCAAGCTAGCAGATGAAGGAATTGAAATTTCTATAGATTTAGAAGAACAACAAATAATAGCTCAAAATAAAATTTATAAATTTGATATAGATCCATATAGAAAACATTGCTTGCTAAATGGGCTTGATGATATAGGGATTACTCTAGAAAATGAAAATAAAATTAATTCTTATGAGGACAAATTAAGTAATAAAAAATGGTATGTCCCTGAGAAAATTTAATAATTAAATAGGTGATTTATGAAAAGTAATAGAAAAGTTTTAATGCTTCCTGGTGATGGAATTGGACCTGAAGTAATGAATGAAACAAAAAAAGTAATTAATTGGTTTGATAAAAGAAGAGAAGTAGGTTTTGATTTAGATGAGGGTTTAGTTGGTGGAGCTTCATATGATAAACATAAAACACCCTTAACTGACGAAGTAATGGATAAAGCATTTAATTCTGATGGTGTTTTATTTGGGGCAGTAGGAGGCCCTACATATGATAATCTTCCATTTTCAGAAAAACCAGAAAGAGGTTTATTAAGATTAAGAAAAGAGCTTGGTTTATTTGCTAATTTAAGGCCTGCAATAGTATTTGATGCATTAGCAGATGCCTCTAGCTTAAAAAAAGAAATTGTATCAGGTTTAGATATAATGATCCTGAGAGAGTTAACGGGTGGAATATATTTTGGAGAACCTAGAGGAATTAATGAGCTACCAGATGGTTCGAAAGTAGGTATAAATACAGAGGTTTATTCAACTAATGAAATTAGAAGAGTAGGAGAAGTGGCTTTTGAATTAGCATCAAAAAGAAGAGGATTAGTTCATTCCGTTGAAAAAGCTAATGTAATGGAAAGTGGATTATTCTGGCGTCAAGAAATGCAAAAATTATATGAAGAAAAATATGAAGATTTAAAATTAGAACACATGTATGCAGATAATTGTGCGATGCAGTTAGTTAGAGACCCTCATCAATTTGATGTAATTGTTACAACAAATCTCTTTGGAGATTTATTATCAGATATTTCTGCTCAACTTACTGGCTCTTTAGGCATGCTTCCTTCTGCATCTTTGGGTGCAGTGAATGAATATGGTATTAGAAAATCTTTATTTGAACCAGTGCATGGTAGTGCACCAGATATATCTGGACAAGGTAAAGCTAACCCAATTGCAATGATACTATCTTTTTCAATGATGCTGCGATATTCTTTAGATAGAATTGAAGATGCTAATTTGGTAGAACAAGCCGTTACTAAAGCATTAGAAGATGGCTTAAGAACTGCCGATATTATGCAACCAGGTAAAACTTTAATTTCTACTGAACAAATGGGGGCAGAGATATGCAACCGATTAGATCAATTATCCGTATAGTATATAGGAGTTTATAATGAGTTATAATGTTGCTGTTTTGGGAGCCACCGGTGCTGTTGGCCATGAAATGCTTACTATTTTGGAAGAAAGGGATTTTCCAATAAAGAATATTTATGCATTAGCTTCAAAAAGATCAGTTGGTAAAGAGGTAAGTTTTGGAGATGAAGTTTTAAAAGTACAAGATGTTGAAAAGTTTGATTTTTCCACTGCAGATATTGCTCTATTTTCAGCTGGATCTAGTGTCTCAAAAATTTGGGCACCGATTGCTGGTGAAAAAGGTTGCATAGTAATTGATAATACATCTTTCTTTCGAATGGATCCAGATGTTCCTTTAGTAGTTCCAGAAGTTAATCCTGAAGCACTAGAAAACTATAGAAATAAAAATATTATAGCTAATCCAAATTGTTCTACTATACAAATGTTAGTTCCATTAAAACCTTTACATGACCTAGCTATAATTAAGAGGGTAGTTGTATCAACTTACCAATCTGTTTCAGGAGCAGGTAAATCTGCTATGGATGAACTCTGGGATCAGACTAGGAAAATGTTTTTTAATGAAACAATAGAAACTAAGAATTTTTCTAAAAGAATAGCTTTTAATGTAATTCCTCACATAGATAAATTTTTAGATGATGGAGCTACGAAAGAAGAGCAAAAAATGGTAGATGAAACTAAGAAAATTTTAGATAGTTCTATTGAAGTAAGCGCAACATGTGTAAGAGTTCCAGTTTTTATTGGGCATGCTGAATCTGTTAATATTGAATTTGAATCAAATATAAGCATTGAGGAAATAAGAAGTATATTGTCTGATGCACCAGGTGTGTCCCTAATTGATGATGTTGAAACAGATACATATATTACACCTATTGAGTGTGTATCAGATTTTTCTGTCTTCGTCTCACGTCTTAGAATTGACCATACTTTACCTAATGGAATTAATATGTGGGTTGTTGCAGATAATTTAAGAAAAGGAGCTGCTTTAAATTCAGTTCAAATAGCCGAAGAATTAATTAATAGGAAGTTTATCTAATGAAAGATAAACAGACATTAGATTCCAGGCCATTATCTCCACATTTACAGGTTTATAAACCTCAAATAACCTCAATATTATCAATATCCCATAGAATATCAGGAATATTTTTATCATTAGGGCTAATAACCATGTCTCTCTTTATTTTATTACTAGCTATAGGTAAAGATAGTTTTTTTCTGTGGATATTATTTTCAACTTCTTTTTTAGGTGAAGTAATTTTATTTGGTTGGGTATTTGCCCTGTCTTTTCATATGCTTAATGGCATTAGACATTTATTTTGGGATTATGGCATAGGATTATCCTTAACTGTTTCTAAATGGACAGGATTAATTGTTTGTTTTACTAGTGTAATTATAAGTATTATATTTGGAATTATTTTATTGGAATTGATATTATGAATAGTGCTGTTAAACACTGGAAAATTCAGAGATATTCAGCAATAATGAATTTATTTATAGCTCTTTGGCTTGCTGTTTCACTTTTGTGTATACAAGGTAATTCATATGAGGAAACTATAAAATGGTTAAAATATCCTATAAATTCTATTCTGATTTCTCTTTTCTTTATTACAAGCTTTCTTCATATGAGATTAGGTTTACAAGTTGTAATTGAGGATTATGTATCTAAAATTTTATTAAGAAAAAGATTGATTATAGGTATAAACAGCCTTAGCTGGATATTAACAATAATATCAATTATTTCAGTCTTAAAAATAGTTATTTTTAATTAGGAGTAAAATATGTCTAATGCCTATAATATTATAGATCACAAATATGATGTAATAGTAGTTGGTGCTGGAGGTGCAGGATTACGTGCCACTCTAGGACTAGCCGAGAAAGGCTTAAAGACTGCCTGTTTAACCAAAGTTTTTCCTACTCGTTCTCATACTGTTGCTGCACAAGGAGGTATTAGTGCTGCCCTGGGTAATATGGGGGAGGATGATTGGCGTTGGCATATGTATGATACAGTCAAGGGAAGTGACTGGCTTGGAGATCAAGATGCAATTGAATATATGTGTAAAGAGGCTAACGCAGCTGTAATAGAATTAGAGAAGTATGGTGTACCTTTTTCTAGAACAGAGGAAGGTAAGATTTATCAAAGGCCATTTGGTGGAATGACCACAGAGTTTGGTGATGGACCTCAGGCACATAGAACATGTTCAGCAGCTGATAGGACTGGTCATGCTATACTTCATACGTTATATCAACAAGCTTTGAAAAATAATGCAGAGTTTTTTATAGAATATTTTGCTTTAGACTTAATTATGGAAGATGGAGTCTGTAGAGGTGTGATGGCTTGGTGTTTAGAAGATGGAACTATTCACAGGTTTTTAGCACAAAGTGTTGTTTTAGCAACAGGTGGTTATGGTAGAGTATATTTTTCTGCTACCTCAGCTCATACATGTACTGGTGATGGGAATGCAATGGCTTTAAGAGCAGGCCTTCCTCTTCAAGATATGGAATTTGTTCAGTTTCATCCAACTGGAATTTATGGAGCTGGTTGTTTGATTACGGAAGGAACACGGGGAGAAGGAGGTTATTTAACTAACAGTTCTGGAGAGAGGTTTATGGAGAGATATGCTCCACACGCTAAGGATCTTGCCTCAAGAGATGTTGTTGCAAGAGCTATGACTGTAGAAATTCACGAAGGAAGAGGTGTAGGAAAAAATGCCGATCATATATATCTACATCTAGAGCATTTAGATTCAGAGGTTATCAATGAAAAACTTCCAGGTATAAAAGAAACTGCTAAAATTTTTGCAGGTGTTGATGTTAGCAGTGAACCAATTCCTGTACTGCCTACTTGTCATTATAATATGGGAGGAATTCCTGCAAAATATACAGGAGAAGTTCTTACTGGAAAAGGAACTGACAATAAAGAAATTATGCCAGGATTATGTGCAGTCGGAGAAGCTGCTTGTGTTTCTGTTCATGGAGCAAATCGATTAGGGTCTAATTCTTTGCTTGATTTAGTGGTTTTTGGAAGAGCTGCAGGTATTCATTTAGGAGATTCTTTAAAACCTGGTGCAACACAAAAACCAGTAAGTAAAAATCTTGGAGATGAGGCATTAGATAGGTTAAATAATATAAGATATTCTAAAGGAGCTTCTCAAACTTCGAGCATTCGTTTAGAAATGCAGAGGGCTATGCAAGAAAACTGTGCAGTTTTTAGAACAGGTGACATTCTAGATAAAGGAATGAAAAGAATAAATAATGTATGGGAAGAGTTTAAAGATATTTCTCTTACTGATAAATCTATGATTTGGAATACAGATTTACTTGAAACTTTAGAGTTAAAAAATCTACTAGAACAAGCAATGGTTACTATGGCTTCTGCTAGAAATAGAAAAGAAAGTAGAGGAGCACATGCTAGAGAAGATTTTCCTGATCGTGATGATGATAATTGGTTATTTCATTCTTTAGCTTGGGAAAAAGATGGAGAAGTTAAACTGGGTAGTAGCAAAGTTACTCTAAATTCTTTAACTAATGATGTACAAAGTTTTCCTCCAAAAGCGAGAGTTTATTAATATGGTACAATTAACACTTCCTAAGAATTCTAGAGTTTTAAAGGGAAATTTATTTTCTTTGGAAACAGATGTTAAAGGAAAGAAGACATTTAAGATATATAGGTATGACCCAGAAAAAAAAGAAAATCCAAGATTAGACACTTATGAGATTGACTTAAAGAAATGTGGACCTATGGTTTTAGATGCATTGATTTATATAAAAAATGAACTGGATCCGAGTTTAACATTTAGAAGATCCTGTCGTGAGGGAGTTTGTGGTTCATGTTCAATGAATATTGATGGTACAAATACTTTAGCGTGTACTAAAAATATTAATGATGTTAGAGGAGATTTAAAAATTTATCCTCTACCTCATATGAAAGTTATAAAAGATCTAGTTCCAGATTTATCGAATGCTTATAAACAGTACGCTTCTATTGAACCTTGGCTTAAAAGCACGACCGAAACTGAAGATGGGCTGGAAAAAAGGCAATCTCCTGATGAGCGTAAGGAATTAGATGGAGCTTATGAATGTATATTATGTTTTTGCTGTTCAACTAGTTGTCCATCATATTGGTGGAATGGTGATGAATATTTGGGTCCTGCAACTTTGCTCCAAGCTTATCGCTGGATCTCTGATTCAAGAGATGAAGCAAGAGAAGAACGTTTAGACTATTTAGAAGATTCTTTTAAGCTATATAGGTGTCATACTATTATGAATTGCACCAAAACTTGTCCTAAGGGATTAAATCCAGCTAAAGCAATATCAAAAATAAAAAAAGCAATCTCTGAAAGAACTTAACATTAACTTTCTTTTGTAGTAGTTCTTTAATTCATGATGTGGTTTTTTATAATTTTAGGTTTGCTTATACTAGTGTCTTCTGGAGATTTTCTTGTACGTGGCTCCGTTGCTCTGGCAAATATTTTCAAAATATCTCCTTATATTATAGCAGCTACATTTGTAGCTTTTGGAACATCCGCTCCAGAATTATTTGTTTCAGGAATAGCTAGTTATTCTGGTCATCCAGCTGCCGCAATTGGGAATATATTAGGGTCGAATTTTGCTAATGTATTTTTAGCATTAGGAATGACTGCATTAATTTTATCAATTTCAACACCTAAAAATAAGTTTCCTTTAGAAATTAAGGTATTACTATTTAGCTCTATAATATTTATATTAATATTGTATAATGTATCTTTAATTAGGTGGTGGATGGGATTACTATTACTAGTATCCCTTATTACATATATTATATATCTTATCAAATATGATACTAGAAAAGATTCTGAGGAGATTATTGAAGAGAATTTATCTTTATCTAAATCTATATTTATATTTTTATCAGGTTTAATAGGTGTTTCATTAGGAGCTAATTTATTAATTGAAGGCTCTATAGATTTAGCACACTATTTTGGAATTAGAGAAACTGTTATAGGTCTAGGAGTATTAGCATTTGGAACTTCTTTACCGGAAGTAGCAACTTCAATTATTGCAGCAATAAAGAAAGAGAATAACATTGCTATAGGTAATATAGTTGGCTCAAATATATTTAATATTTTAGGAATTGGTGGAGTAACTATATTAATTTCTGGTAATGACTTTTTAAATATAAATAATATTATAACTATATACGATATTATTCCGTTTTTATTATCAACTATTATCTTGGTTTATTTTTATAAATTTAATGCCAATATTAATAGGTTATATGGAATTATATTTGTTATCTTTTATTTAATATGGATATTTTATATTTTTCTAAATTAGTATTAGTAAATATTAATTCTTTAGTATATTTATAAAAACGGTTAAAAAA
>CEOP01026319.1_pt1 | contig 10239 bp, 7 predicted proteins | sample 361301 | NCBI WGS metagenome assembly CEOP01 (sample SAMEA2619548, study PRJEB7988) | marine metagenome | biome: marine biome (ENVO:00000447); feature: deep chlorophyll maximum layer (ENVO:xxxxxxxx); material: "saline water (ENVO:00002010), including plankton (ENVO:xxxxxxxx)" | depth 55 m
AAATTATCTATTTTGTTAGCATCAGTATCAATTTCAGACAATTTAATTGTATTAATTGGTTTTTTCTTCATCATCATAATGCCTCTTAAAGATGCGTATCTGGGTTTATTAATTCCAGATTGTATTGTTAAAGAGGAGGGTAAATCTAATTCAGACCACTGAAACCATCCATTTTCAAGTTCACGTTTTACTTTTATTTTACTGTTGTCAGATATATTAGTTTCCATTACTAGTGATCCGTGACTCATATTTAAATGCTCTGCTAATAATACCCCAAGCTGACCATTCCCCATATCATCTGACTGTAGTCCTGATAAAATCAAATCAAAATTTTCATCTTTTAATACATTATTAAATATTTTAGATGTATTTAATATATCATACTCTTCATTAGTATCATTATGAATGAATATTCCTTTATCCGCACCTTTTGATAAAGCATCCTTGATTACTTGAATTGAGGATTCATCGCCAAAACTGCAAACTACAACCTCACCTTGCAATTTTTCTTTGATAAGCAAAGCTTCCTCTACAGCATAATTATCACTTTCATTAGTTACAAAGTTAAAATTACTTTTATCAATAGATGAATTTTCAGAATTCAATTTAATTTGATCATTTTTATCTGGAACTTGTTTTACTAAAACACAAATTTTCATAGTTTTTATTTCCTAAATTTTATAAAACCGACTAACTAGTCTAATTTAGTTATATTTTAATTTTATTTCCAAGAAAAACCGACCAATCAGTCTACAAATTGAATTTTAAAGAGGATATTTTTTTATTTTTTATGAATTTTTACAGCACTTTTGACATCGCCATAATAAACATTTTTTGCATGGGTAACCAATTTTGCTGTAATAATAAGATACGCCCATGTTGGAATGGTTGCTTGACTACAACCTTTGATTAGAACATTATCATTTTCATATTGATTCCAATCTAGCTCATCTACTTGTTTTCGGAATTTCTTTTCTATCAATATTCCTTCTGTTAAGAAATCATCTAAAATGATTACTTTCATTTATTCCCAACCTTGTTCTTTAGATTCATCTTCATTTTTAGATGGACTAAAACCTAATTTTTTTCGCCCCTCATCTGTCATCATTTCCGGCTCCCATGGAGGATCAAAAACTACTTCCACGTTTACTTCTTTTACGTATGGAATTGCACTTAATTTTAATTTAATATCGTCTGCCATAAATTGCCCCATGGTACATCCAGGTGTTGTTAATGACATAACAATATCAATATTATGTGTATCGATTTTAATGTCATAGATTAAACCTAAGTTCCACAAATCAATAGGTATTTCAGGATCAAAACATTGTTTCAAAACTGAAATTACTTCATCTTTATTAATTAGACTCATTTGTATATCCCTTTATTTTTTCATTGAATAAATCAATTACATTTAAAATTTGATTTTTGGTATTGAATTTTCCAATTCCAAATCTAATTGTATTATTAATTTGTTCTTTTTTTAAATTTAATGCTTGTAAAACATGTGAAGGTTCAGCAGACATGGATGAACATGCAGAACCAGTTGAACACGCAATTTTTGACAATTTTTTCATTATTGTATTGGCACTGACATTTGGAAAAGTAACATTTAAATTACCTTCTAATCTATTGTCTAAACTTCCATTTACTATTAAATCTGGAAAAATACTTTTTAAGCCATTTAATAAAATTTTTTTAAGTTCATTTACATATTCATTATCTTTTTTTTGATTTGATAATGAAATTTTAGATGCAGTACCAAAACCCACAATATTATGTACTGAAAGTGTACCAGCTCTAAGGCCATATTCGTGGCCACCGCCATGTAAAATTGGAGTAAGCTCAATTCTTGGATTTTTTCTTCTAACATATAAAGCACCAATCCCCTTAGGGGCATATATTTTATGCCCTGAAATTGATAAAAGATCTATATGCATATCATTGACATGTATTATTTTTTTTCCAAATGTTTGTGCTGCATCAACATGAAATAATATATTGTTTTGCTTGCATAGTTTTCCAATTTCTTTAATTGGTTGAATAGTTCCAATTTCATTATTTGCGTGGATGATTGAACATAATTTAGTTTTTTTTGTTATTTCATTTTTTAATTTTCTTATATCTATAATTCCATTTTCACATACAGGTACAAAAGTAATGTTTATATTTTTTTTTGAGATAAAATTTAACACATCAATTACTGCTTTATGTTCAATATTACTTGTTATAATATGATCTCCACTTTTAATATGATTATCTATTAATCCTTTTATTGCCAAGTTTATTGATTCTGTAGCACCACTTGTGAATATCAGTTCATTTTCATTGCAATTAATATTTTTTGAGATATATTCTCTAGCAATTTTTATAGCCTCTTCTGCTTCCCAACCTAAAATATGACTAGAACTAGACGGATTGCCAAAAGACTTTTTTAAATATGGTTTCATAGATTCGTAAACTATTGGATCTATTTGAGTTGTTGATTGATTATCTAAATAGATGATGTTATTCATAATCATTTAATTTCAACAAGATGAGATGATTTTTTTTCAGTAATTTGACCTATTAATTCATATGATAGACAATTGTTTTTTTTCAACTCTTCTATTAAAGTATCTTTTTTATTATTTGGGACCGAAATTAATAGACCTCCAGATGTTTGTGCATCATAAAGTATTAATTCATTAAAGTTTTTTTTATCATTATCATAATAAACAAATTCATTATAACAATCATAGTTTCTTCTAGTTCCGCCAGGTATATTTTGTTTATTCATTGCATATTTTTTAACACCAGAAATTAATGGAATATCATTTACATTTAATGTTGCACTAACATTACTTGATATACACATTTCTTTAAGATGTCCAATTAAACCATAACCTGTGATATCTGTACAAGCATTAACACCAACAATATTCATTGCATTTGCAGCATTTGCATTAGATTCTGTCATAATTTTCACAATAGATTTAATATCTTTTTTATCTGCATTTTTTCTTTTTATAGAAGTAGACATGATTCCTGTACCAATTGGTTTAGTTAGAATTAAAGAATCTCCGATTTTAGCATTATCATTTCTTACTAAATTTTCTTTTTTAACTAAACCTGTTACTACCATTCCATATTTAGGCTCTTTATCTTTAATACTATGACCTCCAAGTATAGGTGCACCAGCTTCGTTTGCAATATCTTGTCCACCTTTTAGAATTTGATGAAGAATATCAAGAGGTAAATCATCTGTTGGGAAACAAGTGATATTTAAGGCAAATATAGGTTTACCACCCATTGCATAAATATCAGAAAATGCATTTGCTGCTGCTATTCTTCCAAAATCATATGGATCATCAACTATAGGTGTAAAAAAATCAACACTTTGAATAAGAAATGTTTTTTCATCAATTGGAAATATTGAACAATCATCTGAAGTTTGGTAACCTTTAATATTGTTTTTTAATAAAGGTTGTGTTTCATTAAGCTTTTCTAAAATCTCTCCGAGATCTTTAGGATTTATTTTGCAAGCTCAACCAGCTCCAGAACTATAAGATGTTAATTTTATATTTGACATAATTTTTTATTATTAAAAATAAAGTAAAAATAATACTTAAATATAAAAATAATTTTTGTCTTATTTAAAATAATATAGGTAAATTACATTATCTAATTAACAAATACATTTATGGCCAAGAGAGAAATAAATTCTAAGGAAGTAGATTTAATCACTATACGATTTGCTGGTGACTCAGGAGATGGTATGCAATTAACTGGTAATCAGTTTACTACAAATTCAGCTTTATTTGGTAACGATATAGCTACATTACCAGACTTTCCTGCAGAAATTAGGGCGCCACAAGGTACTCTAGCGGGCGTAAGTTCATTTCAGTTACAGTTTAGTAATCAAGTCATACATACACCAGGTGATAAGCTTGATGTATTAGTTGCAATGAATCCTGCTGCACTAAGAGTTAATATCGACGATTTAAAACCTAATGGTATGATTATTGCAAATACAGCTAATTATACGAATAAAAATTTTAACTTAGCTAGTTACGAAACAAATCCATTAGAAGATGGTACTCTAGATTCATTTAAATTAATTAAAGTTAATATGAACGAATTGGTAAATACTGCTCTTGAAAATGTTGATTTACCCTCTAAAATGAAATCTAGAAGTACTAATATGTTTGCTCTTGGAATATTGTATTGGATTTATGAAAGACAGCTAGATTCAACAATTGAATTTTTAAATCAAAAATTTAAAAGTAAACCAGAAATTATAGAAGCAAATACCATTGCTCTAAAATCAGGTTATAACTATGGTGATACCATTGAGGCTATTCGTACTACTTATAGAGTATCTGAAGCAAAGTTAAGTAAAGGTACTTACAGAAATATTATGGGTAACGAATGTTTAACTTTAGGCCTTATTGCTGCAGCAAATAAAGCTAAGCTAGATTTATTTTTTGGTGGTTACCCAATTACTCCTGCTAGTGATATTTTACATATTTTATCTAAATATAAAAATTTTGGAATCAAAACATTTCAAGCTGAAGATGAAATTGCTGGCATATGTAGTGTTTTAGGTGCAGCATTTGCTGGAGATTTAGCAATAACTGCTAGTAGTGGACCTGGTATTGCATTAAAAGGCGAAGCGATGGGATTAGGAATTATTACAGAGTTACCTATAGTAGTTATTAATATACAAAGAGGTGGCCCATCTACAGGATTACCTACAAAAACTGAACAGTCCGATTTAAATCAAGCTATGTATGGAAGAAACGGAGAATGCCCAGCAGTTGTTATTGCAGCTCAATCAGCATCCGATTGTTTTGACACGGCATTTGAGGCATGTAAAATTGCTCTTGAATTTATGGTTCCTGTAGTTTTGCTATCAGATGGATATATTGCAAATGGATCTGAACCATGGAAATTGCCAGATTTGGATAAGCTTCCTGAAATCAAAACTAAAGTTATAAAAAAATTAAAAGATGATAAATTTTTACCTTATAAAAGAGATGAAAAAACTTTATCTAGAGACTGGGCATTACCTGGAACACCTGGTTTAGAACATAGAATAGGTGGTCTTGAAAAAGCTGCTGTATCTGGTAATGTAAGTTATGAGGCTGATAATCATGATTATATGGTAAAATTAAGACAAGATAAAATAGATGTTATTGCAGATTTTATTCCAGAACTTGAAATTTATGGTAATCCAAAAGGTGAGCTATTAGTATTAAGCTGGGGTGGAACATATGGTGCGTGCAGGGCTGCAGTTGAAAAAGCAAATGCAAACAATATGTCTGTTGCACATGTAAATTTAAAATATATTAACCCGTTCCCGAAAAATTTAGCTGAAATTTTATTAAAATTTAATAAAGTATTTATCCCCGAAATCAATTTAGGTCAATTATCAACAATTATTCGAAGCAAATTTTTGATTGATACTCTTAATCTTAATAGAGTATCTGGTAAACCTTATACAACAACTGATATTTATGAAAAAATAGAACAAATTATTGAGGAAAATTAATTATGCCTGAATTAAAAGATAAATTAAAGAAGAAAGATTTTATGTCTGATCAGGATATTAAATGGTGTCCTGGTTGTGGTGACTACTCTATCTTAAATTCTGTTCAAAAAACATTTCCTGATTTAGGTGTAGCTAAAGAAGATTTCTTAGTTGTATCTGGAATTGGATGTTCAAGTAGATTTCCTTATTATATGAATACTTATGGTTTTCATTCAATTCATGGCAGAGCTCCAGCGGTGGCTACTGGAGCAAAATTAGCAAATCCCAGTTTATCTGTTTGGATGATTACTGGAGATGGTGATGCTATGAGTATTGGTGGTAATCATTTCATTCATATCTTAAGAAGAAATGTAGATATAAATATTTTAATGTTTAATAATAGAATTTATGGGTTAACTAAAGGTCAATATTCACCTACTTCAGAGATTGGTAAACTAACAAAATCTACTCCTGTAGGTTCATTAGACTATCCTTTTAATCCTCCTAGTTTAGCATTGGGTGCAGGAGCTACATTTATTGCCCGTTCAATTGATAAAGATATTAAGCATCAAGGCTTAATATACAAGGAAAGTCATGAGCACAAAGGCTCATCTTTTATTGAGGTTTATCAAAATTGTAATATATTTAATGATGGTGCGTTTTCAGTCTTGACAAATAGAGAAACAAAATTAGCTAATGTCATTTATTTAAATCATGGTGAGCCTATGAAATTCGGATTTAAAGACGACCCTAAGGGAATAATTCTTGATGGGTTTAAACTTAAAGTTGTTAGTTTAGAAGATTATTCAGAAAATGATTTACTTGTCCATGATAAATATGATAAAAATTTAGCTATGTTGGTTTGTGAAATGACATATGATGAATCATTACCAACTCCTTTTGGAGTTATATATATTGAATCAAAGCCTACATACGATGAAATGTTTTCTAAACAAATTGATGGTCAAGTTAAATCTAAAGGTAAAGGCAAATTAAAAGATTTAATTTATACAAAAGATACTTGGGTCGTAAACTAATTTCAACTTCCTCTTAGGAGATTTATAATGAGAATAGAAAAAGACACAATGGGTGAAATGGAACTTCCAGATGACAGTTACTATGGTGCTCAAACTCAAAGGGCATATCAAAATTTTCAAGTAAGTAATCATAAGATACCGAGACCAATGATTGCAGCAATTGCGATGATTAAAAGGTCTGCAGCTATTGTTAATTATAATTTAGGTTTTTTAGATTCTAAAATAAGAGATGCTATAGTTCGCTCATCAGATGAAGTTATCCAAGGAAAATTTGATAATCAATTCATAGTAGATATATTTCAAACTGGCTCTGGAACTTCATCTAATATGAATGCAAATGAAGTAATTGCAAATCGTGCCTGTGAAATTTTAAACGGAAAAAGAGGCGATAAAAACTTAGTTCATCCAAATGATCATGTTAATTATGGTCAATCAAGTAATGATGTTATTCCAACATCAATACACGTAGCAGCATGTATAGAAATAACAAAAAGATTATTACCTGAACTTGAACAATTAAAAAGAGTTTTATCAAAAAAAACAAAAGAGTTTGAGAATATTATTAAAATTGGAAGAACTCATTTACAAGATGCTACACCAATTACATTGGGACAAGAGTTCTCAGGTTACACACAAATGATCGACAATTCAATTGAAAGAATTAAAAGTAATTTACCATTTCTTTATCAGTTAGCTCAAGGTGGAACAGCTGTTGGTACTGGTATAAATACCCATAAAGATTTTGGAAGATTAATAGCTGAAGAATTATCTAGTATTACTAATCTAAATTTTAAAGAAGCAAATAATCATTTTGAAGCACAAGCAACTCAAGACAGTGTAGTTCAATTATCAAGTTCCTTAAAAACTTTATCTGTATCTTTATATAAAATAGCTAATGATATTAGATGGTTAGGGTCTGGTCCAAGATCAGGTTTAGGAGAATTAAATTTACCTGCAGTTCAACCAGGTTCTTCAATTATGCCTGGTAAAGTAAATCCTGTGATTTGTGAATCACTAATTCAAGTTACCTCTCAGGTTATTGGTCATGATAGTGCAATAACGCTTGGAGGTTTAGGCGGAGTGTTTGAATTAAATTTAATGCTTCCATTAATTGGTTCAAATATATTAGAATCTATTAATTTATTGTCTAATGGAATGAATATGTTTAGAACAAAATTACTTGATGATTTACAGGCTAATGAAGAAAAATGTATAGGATACATAGAAGATAGCTTAGCAATGTGTACTACTTTAGCACCTATAATAGGATATGATAAAGCTGCGAAGATTGCTAAAAAAGCTTATAAAACAAATAAAACAGTTCGTCAAATTAGTTTAGAAGAAAAAGTTTTAACTGAAGACGAGCTTCAAAAAATTTTAGATCCATACAGTATGATTAGTCCAAATGACAAAAATAAAAAATAACAAATACTATAAATTTTTCATTTATTCATTTTCTTTCTTTTTTCTTGTATTTGTAATATTACTACTAAAATATTTTCAAATAAGTCATTCGATTGATTCAAATAAAATTAATCCTAATAGTATATTTTATGGCTTACCATCTGTTGATTTATTAAAAGATTATAAACCAAAACAATTATCAAAAATTATTTCATCTGATAATAAAGTTCTTTATGAATTTTATGATTTTGATTCAAATAGAGAAGTCGTAGATATACAATCTATTCCTGAAAATTTAATTAATGCTTTAATTGCAAATGAAGATAGAAATTTTTTTAAACATTATGGTATTCATATTCCTTCAATAGTTCGATCTTTAACAATTAATATTTTAACAAATGCTAGATCTCAAGGTGGTAGTACTGTAACTATGCAATTAGCGAGAAATTTATATGATACTAATTTTCAAGATATTGGTCACGAAAAAACAATCACTAGAAAAATTAAAGAGATTATTTTGGCTGTTAAAATTGAGCAAGTATATACAAAATATGAAATATTAGAAATGTATCTTAATTCTGTTTATTTTGGAAATATTAAATCTAGACCAATGTGGGGTATCCAAAAAGCATCAAAAATGATTTTTGGAAAAGATGTTAGTCAATTAGATTTACATGAAAGTAGTTTATTAATCGCAATTCTGCCTTCACCAAACAATAGAGTTCCTTTTAGACATCCAAAAAATGCTACGTTATATAGAAATTTAGTTCTTAGAAATATGTATGAAGAAAATTTTATTAATGAAGTTGATTATGAAATAGCTTGTTTACAACCTTTACCAGAAAAACCATTTTTAGATAAAAGAAAATATACACCATATTATGTTCAATATGTAGAGAAAGAACTTAAAAAATTAAACAATACTAATTATAAAAATGGTGGTTTAATTATTTATACTACTATAGATAGTAGAATACAAAATGTTTTAGAAAATTCATTTAATGATGTGATTGCATCTAAACAAAATGGGCTTCAGAAAAATTTTAATAATACTATTTTATCAAAAGAAGATGCTTATAATGATAGATTAAAAAATATTTGTTCATGCATTGAATCTGATAAAGTTAATATTTTTAATGATTCTTCATATATCAATTTAAATAGACAAATATATACTTTATCAACAGATTCAAATAGTGAATCTGAAAATCAGTTACTTGAAAATGGAACAGCTAATAAATTATCAATTTTAAAAAAACAAAGAAAATCTACAAGAGATAGTTTAAGACAGGCATGTTTTTCAAATGTAAAAAATATACTAAGAAATAATGAAATTATTCCAAAAGATTTGAGAAGCAAATTATTAGTACAGGGTGCAGCTGTAATTTTTGATATCAAAACAGGGTCAGTTTTAGGTATGATAGGAGGAAGACAAGAAGATGAATATCATGATTATTTTAATCGTTCCGTTTTAGCAACGAGACAACCAGGGTCAACTTTCAAACCTTTTGTATATTTATCAGCAATAAATTCAGGATATTCTCCATCAACAAAATTGATTAATCAAAATGTATCTATTAAAGATAAAGTAGGATATTGGACGCCTGAGAATTGGAATAATGAAGTAGGAGGAATATATACTTTAAGACAAGGACTTTATGGCTCTGTTAATTTAATATCTGTAAGAATTATGAATGATTTAGAAATATCACCAACTTCTATTAAAAATACTGCTTATAATTTTAAAGTATCAACTCCTATAAATCCTGTACCATCTATTACACTTGGTTCATCAGAGGTTAAGCCAATAGAATTAACTTCAGCTTATTCGGCTATTGCAAATTCTGGAACATATTTAGAGCCAATGATTATTAATCAAATTATGGATAAAGATGGAAAATTAATTAAAAGTTTTTTACCTCAACCTGAAGTAGTTGAATCAGAGGCATCTTCATACATCTTACTTGATATGATGCGAAATATAGTAGATGAGTATAAATTTAAATTTTATGATACTAATGAAAATGGAAAATATAATGATGGTGATTATGTTTATGGAAGAGGCACAGGGCATACTTTGAGGACAAAACATGATTTTGGATTTGAGTATACAGATTACGATAAAAATGGAAAATTTAGCAGGTACAATCAAAAAGAAATTAATTCTTCAAAAATTACAATTCCATGTGCTGGTAAAACGGGAACAACTAATCAGCAAACCGATGCATGGTTTGTAGGTTTTACTCCTGAGATTTCAATGGGCGTTTGGATTGGAATGGATGATAA
>CEOP01088267.1_pt1 | contig 10239 bp, 6 predicted proteins | sample 361301 | NCBI WGS metagenome assembly CEOP01 (sample SAMEA2619548, study PRJEB7988) | marine metagenome | biome: marine biome (ENVO:00000447); feature: deep chlorophyll maximum layer (ENVO:xxxxxxxx); material: "saline water (ENVO:00002010), including plankton (ENVO:xxxxxxxx)" | depth 55 m
TCAAACCACTGTTATTTGCCTTGAGTAAAAATTAACACCCCGGGGAGCGATTTAGTGACTTAAAAAAACATCATTCGTTACAAATTGAGGATAAGGCACTTGAAGGAGCGGCAGTTTCATTCAATTCCCCGGGTGCTAACATGAGGCGAGTCTCCCCTGTTTTGATTATACTTTTATTATTGGGCGCATGTATTCCAATGAGCCTAGTTTCGGCTTCAGGTGAGTCTTCCACCATCAATACATTTACCGGCGGATTTGCAACGGTTCAACTCGATTTACAGGGAGGGGCCACAAATACTTCTGCAACCATAGAAGTTCCTCGCAATGTAACGTTTAATTCAGTTAGTTTCGATGTCGAAGTCGACCAAACCGACGTAAGCCCCGGCCAAGTATGGGTTGATATCGACCAAGATGGAACCTTTGAATGGGAATTTACAGGAACCGGTTATGGAGACATTGGACATCAAAATGAATTTTATGACGGTAGTGAATGGTTTGTCTCTCCAGTGAACGCCGGCAGTTCTTCAGCTCCAGGAATTCTTCTACCATCGACTGCCAATCTCCAATCCTCTAATCTTGAAGTTAGTTTTTCTTCACAAGCCGGAGGTGGATTTTTCCAGATTGGAACTTATCAAGAAGTAATTGAAACCGATATTGATGGCGATGGAAATCCTGAACCATTATTCCTTTTAGACATACAATCAAACAATTCCACTTCAGTAGTTTGGGCGGATTGGGCACCAAACACTGGAATTACAACCTCAGCGCCAATTCAGACTTGCGATAATGCAACCTCGGTATCGGTTGGAGATCTGAATGGTGATGGCGACGAAGATATCGTAGCATTTTCAACCGTTTCAAATAAGGCGTGCGTGCACATTGCAAACGGTACTTCGTACGACCCAGTTCTGAACTTATCTTTGACCAGTGGTTTGATTAGCGCTAAATTAGGAGATATCAATGCCGATGGCACGGCCGACATAATCACCATCAATGCGATGGGCGCATTGTCCTATCAAAATTGGAACAATGCTACTTGGGGCTTAGATACAGCAGTTTCCCAAACTATCAATCCAAACGGTTCAGTAGGAATGCCGGCCAACCTCGTTTCACTTCATGTTGATGATTTCTTTGCAACTGGAACAATTTCAGCACTAGTTATGGATCAGATGGGACATTGGACATTGTGGCAACATTTCTCTGGAGCCTGGGGGGGACCTATAACCCAATTTGATGATATCAAACAAAACGAAATTATTGTTGATTTGGACGGCGATGGTGATTTGGATTTAATCGGAACGAACGACCAAGGTTATGCTTTCAGAATAAATGATGGTACTGATTGGGACGTTATCAGTGTCCAAGGGCAGATAGAATTACTCAATTCAACAATTGCAGATTTTGATAATGATGGGAACTTAGATTTAATGACACCAAATCCTGGACTTGCAGATGGAAATACATTAACTGTTGAAGGTAATATCTCCCTTAGAACAATCAATGCCTCAAACGTCAGCTCAACTTCGATTATCGAGTTGCAACCTTGGTCTGTACCTAAGTCACTGATTACTATGGACATGGATGGAGACGGGGTTGTGGAGCAGATTGTTGCTTCAGGCGAATCAACCTATGGCGCCTTCATTGGAGGATGGCACTCTATTGAATTAGATGCCGATGGCGATGGTTCAGTTGAAATGAGTAGAAGTGGATATGCTGGCGATTCATCAAACGATCTTGAACCATTATCGATGTCTGATGATATGGATGGAATAAGAGACGACTTATCGCCAATGATTGCTAGCGAACCATCGGTGATTGATGCATATGGTATTGCAATGGTCAATTTTTCAATGAATACTGCCAGTAGCGGTATAGGCGAATTCAATTTCACAAACCTCGATATTGGTTATGATTGCACATTCCATGTTGATGGAAATCCACACGCATCGAATAATTTGACCAATGTTCTAAATCAGGGCATGACTGGAGGAGTGGGCAATTATACAGTTGAAATACCTGTCAATTCCACAGATTCAGGACAAATTTCTCTGACCAATATTGTGGCAATTCATGTACCTGGCGCGCCGAACCTTTCACTGCCAATAACTCCAACATTGGTTCTTGTTAGCGCCACACCATATGAGGTCTCACTGGCATGGGACGATATTGTAGAATTTGGTGAAGACTTTGATGAATTTGAAATATTCCGCTTAGAATCTGAATCTGCAATAGTGTCATTGATAGATGTCTACAATTCAACTAGAGATAATCAAACAATAGATTCCAATGTTATAGTAGGTGCAACATATTGGTACAGTGTTCGTTCAGTACACACCTTTGGTATAACGTCAAACCTTTCGAACTCTCTAGAAGTTACAGTTCCTTATCCAGCGCCTCCTGCAGCAATTTTGGGTACACAATTAATCGATGTTAGTGGAGACGAAGGAGGAGTCTTACAGTTAACTTGGACTCACTCACAAGATTCTTTCACCCATTACGATGTATATCTCGAAACTTCATCATTTAGCGATATATCTTCTTTGACTGCACAATCAACAATTGCATCAACTGAAAACTCAGCACTGTTTACGGGACTGACAGATGGCCAGGAATATTGGGCTGCAGTGGTTGCAGTCGACCAGTATGGAAATAGCACAAATGCAGTAACATCTGTTGGGCCAAGTTATTCTCGAAACGATGTTCCAAACGCAGTAAATCTTCAGATGACCACCACTTCACAAACATCTCTTGGCTCACCATTTTACCTTGAGGTAACCGGTGAGGTTGATGGCGTTCAGACAACACTTCCTGGCGCGATAAGTGTGGAAATGGAGACCGATATTGGTACCTATCTAATTTCAACAAATTGGGATGCAATCGATATCAGCGACTTTGCAACTTTACTATCACAAGCCCCCGATATTAGTGGCGAAGTTACATTTTGGGCAAATTATAGTGGCGATGCAGGAGACGAACTAAACAGACCCTTGGCAGCAGCATCAACTTCAAGCACTACAGTTGTTATGGTAGGAGCAAACATTTCCACAGATGAGAGCTCCTATGTTTTGAATTTACTAAATCAAACAATAGTTACAGTGGACCTTACAGCAATCAACCCACAACAACAGCCATTATTGGATGGAGCAACTATTGTTTGGACCGCATTTAATAGTACTACAAATCTCACTTCAACAGGTACTGAACAGATTACAAGTGGCTCTAAACAATTTATTGTCAACTATAGCTCAGGCGGGACACTATTTGTCAATTTCACTAGTCCAACATGGATTAATGTAGATGATAACTCATTAGAAATTACTATTCACCCTTATGGCTCTGAAATCGAAGACAATAACACTGATGATAATGAAACCGAGCCAACCCCTTGGTCTCCAGATATGATGTTAGATGTAACTGTGGATTGTGGGGAAGTAATAATCGATCCATCTGTAGATCAGGAATTAGATTGTACATTCACCAATCCAAATAATTACTCAATCGATGTATCCCTAGAAGCCGATGGCTGGTCGCAATGGTCTGCGTACATTTTGTTTGAGCCATTACCGGGTCAAAGTGATTTTAGTTTAGATGAATCTGAAACCAACACTGTTGAAATTAGGGTTGAAATTTTAGATAACTTATCGAATAATGGCTTGACAAACGGTATGATTAAAATCGACTTGAGGCAAGGTCCAACGGATTACACAAGCGTTGCCGATAAGTCTGTATTATTGGAGATACAATGGACATTGATAGGTGAAGACCCAGTTGTAAATCCACCTCCACCAGAAAATAATTCGGAACAAACCGATAATGATACCGATGACGAAACATCAAGCAACACGATGGTTATAGTCGGTGGAATCGGAGCAGTTGCCTTAATCGGCTTGGTAGTATTCATCGTGCTTAGAATCAGAAATAGCGATATCGAAGATTGGGATGAAGACGATTTAGATTTAGAACCAGATGTGAATTCTGAAAGAGCCTCTAAGCCACTTCCTGTAGGCGTTGCATTAGATGAATTCGACGATAAGACGATTGTTGACGAATCTCCCGATAAACCAGATTTCATATCTGAATTTGATGAAGATGATGATGTGGTCGAAGAAGTCGAAGAAGAGTATGAAGAAGAGTATGAAGAAGAGTACGAAGAGGCTTCAGAAGAGGCTTCAGAAGAAGACTCGGGCATCACTGTTGACGAGCATGGAACCGAATGGTATGAGGACGAAGTTGGCGTTTGGTGGTTTAGAGATGCTGGGCAAGACGATTGGTCCGAATTCGTAGAATGATTTCGTAATACCTTTGAATGAGGCAATGTGAGGGGATGACATGTCAGGCCAAGCCTCCTACGACCTTGTGCTACACAAAGACGCCGATCCTAGTACTAGCGGTGTAGCAATTTGTGGGTTTTCTACGGTGGGAATGGTAGGGGTTATTGCAGCCTCTCATGTGATTAGTCAACTTAATCTGAATCAATTAGGAACAGTTCTGAATCCAGAGTTCCCAGCGATGGCATTAGTTCATCATGAAGTCCCCAAGCATCCGGTCAGAGTCTATCAGGGAGACAATGTAGGCGTATTTACTGCAGAAGTTCGTTTTGGTCCAGAGAGAGATGTATTATTTGCAAATACAGTATTGGATTGGTTCACAAAAGGCGGGTTTGACCAATTGATTGTTATCGATGGGGTAGCAAGAGAAAACTTGGATGACCGAGAAGATTCACTGTATGGCGTAAGTTCTTCCAAGTCAGGAAGAGATATGCTGAAAAAAGCAGGCATAGATCCTGTTAGGCAGGGAATAGTTGCAGGTATCGCAGGATATCTGATAGCAGAAGGCGACCGTTTAGGACTTGACGTTACAGCAATTTTAGCAGATTGTAACCCAATGTATCCCGATGCAAGAGCAGCAGCGATGGCTATTGAGGCAGTTAGTGATTTGACAGGTATCGATATCCCACTTTCATCATTATTAGAAGATGCAAGAAAGATTGAAGATAGTGTAAGAGAAGTATTCGAGAATTCTCAAACAATGCTTCCTGCGCCAGAAGAAGATGTCGACCCATCATTTGGCTAATCGTGCCACTTCCAAAACAGTCTGCCAATCAGCATCTGTTGCAAACATAGGTTCAGGCATATGGCATCTAGCCATTTTGAAACCTCTTTCTTCCAACCCAGATTTGAGTTTCTTCATCGATGGAATTTGACCAATTCCTGCTGCAATCCCAAGGTCATCAATTGCAATTAGTAAGTGTTCTTGTGATAGTAAATCAGCGGATTGAGATATATGGCGTACAGACCTTTCAATCTCTCTTCTTGAATGCTCAATATCGACTCCATCCCAGTCCTCTGGATAATCATCCTCTTTACCAGCACACAATTGAATAGCCTTTTCAATAGTCATTCTGCCAGCAATTTCAGCATCAAATAGCGGCCCAGTCCACATTGGGCCAGAATATTCACCTGTGGGCTGAGGTGCAAAATGATACGGTTGTGACCTAATCCTATATCCAATCTGATCATTCCAATTAGATGCAACTTCCTTCGAACGCTTCAAAAGGACACTAACTCGAACATGGTGACCATCAAACAATGATAGTATTGGATGCATAGATTTGTCATGCATTGCAGCAATTCTAGCAATAACTCCAAGCAAAATTCTAGTTGCATCATCATGCATGTATGAATCTGTAATTCCCACAGAACCATATCTTCTGGCAGCACTTGTTTTTGCAGAGCCACATAATGCAGCTGTATCGGTTGCAGTAACCTCTAGAACTCCAATTCGAGAAATAGATTGAATTGCAGCATCAAGAAAATTCACAGGGGAGCCGAAAGGGTCTAAGTCAATCCATTGGAATGGGCACTCAACCATTATTTTCTTAGCATCTTCATTGACCCATTGAATACCATCTTCAACAATTCCTTCTTGTTCTTTAGCAAACCTACTAGGCTCTGGAATCCAGCGAATATTATCACCTATCGGATTGGTTTCATGAGATTTTTTCGCCCAAGAAAGGGCATCCGAATCCAAGTCATTTGCAGTTATTCTCAATCGCTCTTGGCAAGGAACTTCCCGGCGCCATCTACGCGGCCTTACCCCTGTGGCACAAAGTGCATCGAGAACTCTAACCGTTTTGTTTTCCGATACCAGCCAATCATTTTCCATAGCATCGGATAATAACATCACTGAACGAGTACGAGCAGGCGCCATCGCGGGATTGAGAAAACCCTCGCCGGTTTTTGCAGCGGGCCCTCTAGGCATGTGTGAAGGACGGGTTTGATGGTCTCTAAGGTGAACAAATGTTCTACCTTCTAGCCAGATATGACCCGGCCAGCCTTCAGGATGCATCTTCTACCCTCAATAGTGTTCGAACACGACATCTGGATTTGAATGAGTAACTTTGTGTCCGTTATCAACTACTTCTCCGATGATTGCACATCCATCCATTCTTTGTGAAAGCCAAGAGCAAACCGTCTGTGCAACGCTTGAGTCCACGGCAATAATCATTCCACATCCCATATTGAAAGTACGATGCATTTCTCTATCGGTTACATTTCCTTGTTCTTGAATCCAATTAAATTCTGCAAGTATTGGTAATGGATTACTAATGTTCCAGCCCAATGTGTCATGCAGGCGTAAAAGATTCGAAAGCCCTCCTCCGGTGACATGACAAATGCCATGAATTTGTTCGGTAGGGCACGGCCCGTCTTGAATCAAGTCGACTACCGGGTCACAATAGATTCTGGTAGGATTTAGGAATACTTCACCAAGTGTGACAGGCCCAGAATTAAATCTTTCAATTCTTTCCTCATTTACCTCGAAGGGGGCAGCATCTTCCCAAGATGCTCCGCAATGAGATACAACATTCCTAACCAATGAATATCCATTGGAATGAACTCCAGAAGATGGCATTCCAATCAATACATCTCCTTGCTTGAGATTTGCTCCAGTGATTTCACTTCCTTTAGCCAACCATCCCAATGCGGTTCCTGAAAGGTCCAATTCTGTGACAATTCCTGGCAGGCTTGCAGTTTCTCCACCCGCTAGGGTAACTCTAGCACGACGACATGCTTCCGCTAGACTTGCTCCAAGTGCAGCATGAATCTCGGGGTCGGGTTTTGGAACTGCGATATAATCTACAAATGCTATTGGTTCAGCACCTACGCACAGCAGGTCATTGACATTCATTGCCATACAATCGATGCCAACCCCTGCCCATTGATTCAACTTTGTAGCAATGGACAGTTTAGAGCCAACTCCATCGGTTGCTAATGCGAGATAATTATCTCCAAACTCTACAAGCCCTCCAAAACCACCGGGAAGGTCAACCGGCGCTCCCGGACTTCCCGGTTTTCTTACCGAACGAGATAATGCGCCAACTAAAGCGCCTACAGCATTACCTTCTAGATCGATATCAACACCGCTGCCGGCATAATCTAGACCTTCTGCCATGATACTCGCCACTCGCGCCCCTCTCATCATGATGTCGATTGAATCCGGTTAGCTATCCAAGGCAGAGAGAGGTCAAGTCTGTGGTCAATTCCACTATGGGTGCCAGGGAATTCTTCCCACTCATGGGCAATTCCTAACTCACTCATACGCGAATGAAGTTGGCGTAACCCATATTGGATATTGTATTGATCAGAATCGCCTACATCTATCCAACAGTGCGGTAAATTCTGATGGTCTTCAATCATAGTCAATGGGTCCCAAGATTTCCATTGAGACCATTTTTCATCATCAAAATTACAATTTTCATCAACGGGTAAACTTCCATCACTATATGTTGCAGCCATTGCTAAAATCATTAGTGTATGAAAATCACTACTTTTGAGCGAAGGAGTATTTTTGACATATTCTAGGAAATCTTCAACGCCTCCATGTGGCATTATTTCAGTCAACGTGGTCGCCATTTCAATACCGAATAGAAGTTCAAACCCACAGTCTCCTGAGTGGCAAGCAACCGCTTCCCAACAGTCATCTAGCATTCCTCTAACCAAGGCGCCATAACCTCCGCTGGATTTTCCAACTAGGCCAAATCCTGAGATTTCGTATTTCGAATGCAATTCATTTCGCAAATCTTCTTTCAACCAAGTTCCCCAATCTCCTAGAGTATCAGAATCTATGAATTGATTCCCTCCATAAGAAGTAAATGTATCTGGCATAACTAGGATTGAAGCAGGCATAATTCCACTTTTGACTAGTCGTTCGTGACGCTGAGGTAAAGTTTCACTAAACGCCCTCCAATTTGCTCTAGCAAAACCAGTTCCAGTAAAAGGCGCTAGATAGATTATACAAGGCATTGGGCCCTTAGAATTAGGAGGAATATGGACTACTACTTCCCTTTCTACAGGGTCTCCAATTTTATTTTCTAGATTTTGTGATGAAAATGAAAATCTTTCGAGAGTTCCTCTGATGGGTTCAAAAGAGTGGGCGGGCATGAACCTGCGATGGGCTTCAAGGAAATGTGCTTGGCGGTATTCCAATGGAAGCCAGTGGAGGTTGAATGATGCGTTTAACCTCCAGTGGAAATGAAGGGGAAGAAATGAATAATCTCAATGATTATATGCGGTCGACAACGGCTCTAGATGTCCAGTTAGGGGAATTATCATGACCATCCAAGAATTTGACCTGCCTGCTAGATGGAGAACATTGCTTCTAGACAATTATAGTGAAGCTATTCATAATCTAGAAGTTTCATGGCCAGATTTACAATCTTTGGAGGTCTCTTACAGAGATATTGAATCGTTTGACCCGGATTTCGCACTTTCAATTATTGAGGAGCCTGAAAACAATACTCAAGCCGCAAATCAAGCACTAGGACTCCTTCTTTCAGAATTAGGCTCACCTAGAATTGTAGCATTTGTTCGAATAATCGAATTACCACCTGATTCAAACCGTACAGTTCGCCAATTGCGAAGTGAAGATTTAGGCTCAATGATTTCAGTCGACGCTATTGCAACCAAAATCGGTAGAGTTCTACCTCGAACCTATGAAGGGTCATTTGTTTGCGTCGCCTGTGGTCATTCAACCAGAGTTAGTCAACCCAATGAGCAAGAGCTAATTGAGCCGATAGAGTGTTTCGAAATCGATGGCGGTTGCGGTAGAAGGAAAGGACAAACTCGTTTCGTACAAAGAGTCGAGGAATCAATTCTAATCGACACTCAATTTATCGAATTACAAGAACCTCCTGAAAATCTGCGGGGAGGAGTTCAGCCGGAAAGAATTCTATGTATTGCTGAACATGATATAGCGGGACAACTCAACCCTGGCGACAGAGTGACTGCGAATGGAATGTTATTCGTACGCTCACAGAGAAAATCAGGTAAGGACACGCCAATTTTTGATATATTCATGAGGATCCACAGTATCCAACGAGAGAATATTCCTTTAGAAGAAATTCAGATTTCTGAAGACGAAGAACGGGAAATAAAAGAATTAGCACGCAGAGATGATATTCATGATTTGTTAACCAATTCAATCGCCCCGTCAATATTTGGAATGACTCGTCAGAAAGAGTCATTGATGCTACAATTGTTTGGCGGAGTAGCATCCAAAGCAAAGGATGGTACAAGGCTAAGAGGAGATATCCACATCTTGTTGATGGGGGACCCCGGTGTTGCAAAATCTCAACTACTTTCCTACATGTCACAAATCTCCCCCCGTGGAAGGTTCACTTCAGGTATGTCTGCCTCTGCAGCGGGATTGACCGCAGCAGCAGTTCAAGACTCAGCAGCAGATGGCCGTTGGACTCTAGAAGCGGGTGCTCTAGCTTTAGCCGACCTAGGTCTAGCAGCCATTGACGAATTCGACAAAATGAATGAGAACGATCGTTCATCAATGCACGAAGCGATGGAACAACAGAGAATTTCAATTTCGAAGGCTGGAATAAATGCAACCCTTTCTACACGGTGTGCAATTTTAGCTGCAGCAAACCCAAAGGCAGGACGATTCCAATCTGTTTCTGAAATCCCATTTACTCAACAGATAAATCTCAAGCCTGCATTGATTTCAAGATTCGATGTAATTTGGTTGTTAACCGACCAACCTGCCGCCGACCATGACACAATGATTGCCAATCATATCATGAATAACCGTGCAAATTCAACACCTGAAATTTTGATAGACCAAGGTAGCGCAGTGGACCCTACAAAATCTGCAGCTCACGATGGTTTAGATACAAAAGAAGGCATCGTTAACCGCGATTTAATTCGTAAATTTGTTGCATTTGCTAAGAGA
>CEOP01220579.1_pt1 | contig 10239 bp, 5 predicted proteins | sample 361301 | NCBI WGS metagenome assembly CEOP01 (sample SAMEA2619548, study PRJEB7988) | marine metagenome | biome: marine biome (ENVO:00000447); feature: deep chlorophyll maximum layer (ENVO:xxxxxxxx); material: "saline water (ENVO:00002010), including plankton (ENVO:xxxxxxxx)" | depth 55 m
AGAAAAAGAGAGAGTTTTTTATTGTTTGTCTTTGTGTGATTTCGATCCAACAAGAAAGAGGGAGAGAGGGCACCCTCCTCGAAATGCTCAATCAAAAGCCCAAAGAAAAAAATGGAAAAAACGAAAGGAATTTGAAAAAAAAATCTTGAAGAATCTTTCGCAAAAGCAAGCGCACTCGCGTCACCACACACACGCGCGCGCGCGCAAAGAACGGACGAACTCGAAAGACACGAACAGGAGACCGCTTTGTCGGTTTTTGTTGTTTGTGAGCTTCGAGAGAGATTGTGCTGAGACAAGCAACGAGGAAAGGAAAAAAGAAAAAAGAAAAGAGAAATCTCTTTTTGTGCGCGTGTTGCCTCCGTTGTTGGTTTGTCAGTCAAAGATGGAAGGAGGCGCGGCGATTCGAGATAAGGCGATAAGCATAGTCAAAGAAGCGGTGAGAGAAGATAAAGCGGGAAATTATGAAACCGCATTTACGCTCTACATGCAATCCCTGGATCATTTTAAGTGCTACCTCAAGTACGAAAAGAATCCAAGAATGCAAGACACTATTAAAGGAAAGTTCAACGAATATCTCGAAAGGGCCGAAGAATTACATAAAATCGTAGCGGAGCAGAAGAATGCAACGGATCAAGCCACAGAATCGGGAAATCCTGAGGCTATGAAAGCTCACCCGGGCTCGGGCGGCGCCTCCACTTCAAATGCTGGGGGTCAATCAAAGGAGGATAGCATGGAGCAGCTTAAAATGAAACAACAACTCGGAGGCGCAATAGTGACAGAAAAACCAAACGTAAAGTGGTCAGACGTAGCAGGATTAGACCTCGCTAAAGATGCTCTGAAAGAAGCTGTCATCTTACCCGTAAAGTTCCCTCAATTTTTTACGGGTAAGCGAAAAGCATGGTCAGGATTTTTGTTGTATGGTCCGCCAGGAACGGGGAAATCGTACTTAGCGAAAGCAGTCGCAACGGAAGCAGATTCTACTTTCTTTTCGGTGAGCTCGTCAGACTTGGTGTCGAAATGGATGGGCGAATCGGAGAAATTGGTGAATAATTTGTTCTCCATGGCGAGAGAGAAAGCTCCTTCAATTATTTTCATTGACGAAATAGACGCACTTTGCGGAGCTAGAGGAGAGTCGGGCGAGTCGGAAGCATCCAGACGCATTAAAACAGAGATCCTCGTGCAGATGCAAGGCGTTGGTTCCGATTCGGCGGGAAAAGTTCTAGTTTTAGCCGCTACAAATACGCCGTACTCGTTGGATCAGGCTGTGCGAAGACGTTTTGATAAGAGAATTTATATACCACTCCCGGAAGCGGCAGCGCGAGCACATATGTTTGAAGTCCACGTCGGGGAAACACCTCACGACTTGACGAGCGAGGATTTTGAAAGCTTGGGTGTGCAAACACCAGGCTTTTCTGGATCAGATATTGACCATGTTGTTAAAGACGTGCTGTATGAGCCTGTTCGTAAGACGCAAGAGGCAACACACTTCAAAACGGTCACTAAAGAAGAGGACGAAACCAAGGAGTATTATGTGCCGTGCTCTCCCGGAGATCCTTCCGCTTGGGCATCGACTCTGGATGAACTTGCCAGCTTAGGATACGCGGATCGAGTGATGCCTCCACCTATAACATTGGGTGATTTCAAGAAGATTCTTTTGAGAGCAAGGCCAACGGTAGCTGCTGCTGACTTGGAAGTACACGAGCAGTTTACGAAGGAGTTTGGAGAAGAAGGCTGAGAAGAAAATGTCCTTGCCGGAAAGAAAAATAGAAGAAAATGTATTTAGTTATAAAATGTTGTAACTCGCTTTGTGCTACTCGCGTAATTAGTGGAGTATCGGATTTCAACCATTTCTTCCCTTGTGTAAAAGCGTTGTTTGTTCGCGCGTGCTTGCTTTTGCTTGCTCACCCGCTCCTTTTTGGGCTCGGTAGAAATATTTGATACAAAAATTCAAAAAATATATCTCCACATCGGCCACCAAACAAACTTCCACACAACCTGAATAGAGCGGAGACGGGAAAAGATGTCCGCTCCGCCAACATCCGAAAAGCATCAAAAGACTTTGGCGGGATTCTTCGAGAAGAGGAAGGCCCAATCCTCCGAAGATGGCGCCGAAATGTGCGACGACGACGCCGCTCGAGAAGAAGGAGGAAATCAAAAAGAAGAACAGACCACGACGACGACGACGGAGAATAATTCGCCAACGCAGCAGAAAGAAAACATCGAAGGTGCCGCAAAGAAGCGCAAACTGGTGAGAAAATCTGAAGTTCTTTATGCGAACGCGAAAACATCGTCCTCCGCAGAACAAACAAAGTTGGACAACGCGAAGAATTTGGAATTGCAGCAACAGGACAAACAACCGAAAACATCAGAAGGACTTCAACACACAAAGGAAAAAGAAGACGATGAGAAGGAGCCAAAGAAGAACGTCAACGTTGCCAACTTGAATGATGAAAATGACGAAGAGTACAAAGCATCGCGCGAATCTGATGATGAGGAAGAAGAGGAAGAAGATGATGATGATGAAATCGAAGACATTGAAGGCCCACTTTCTACTTCTGTTCAAAATAAGGCGAAGAAAACAAAGTCAAAAAATGGTAAGGAAAAATCTGAAGCCGGCGTTGGAGCTTTACAAGTCGAGCTTGCACAGAAATACATCAGCGAATCATCGGAATCAATCCCAACGTGGAAGGAGAACACGGCAACACCGTTTGGAATCGTTGCGGATACCTTTGAAAACATTGCTGAGACGACGAAACGGTTGGAGATCACAAACTTGTTGACAAATACATTCAGATCTATTATTCGTGGTGGATTATCTGATGATTTGCTCGCGGCAGTTTATTTGGCTTCAAATACGATCGCACCGCAACACCAAGGTATTGATCTCGGTATAGGTGATGCCACCCTGATCAAATGTTTGGCCGAAGCAACTGGGCGAAAAGAGGCAAACATAAAAGCGGACTACCGCGAGGCTGGTGACCTGGGATCTGTCGCCATGGCATCCCGATCAACGCAACGAACGATGTTCCAACCTGCACCATTAACGGTAAAAGGTGTCTTACAGGAGTTCCGTGTGATAGCTACTACAGCAGGGACGAATTCGGTAGATCAAAAGAAGGGACGAATTAAGAAATTGCTCGTCGCCGCCAAAGGCAGCGAAGCTGGATACATTGTGAGAGCATTACAAGGAAAGCTGCGCATTGGTCTCGCACAGCAAACCGTGAACGCTGCCCTCACGCACGCAATCGTTTTAGAAGCAAATAAAACCGCAAGTTTGAAGCTAGACGCTAACGCCCTAGCAGATGAGCTCCTGAAAGCTGTGGATATTGTGAAGCTTGTTTTCTCTGAATGTCCGAGCTATGACTTGGTTGTCCCAGCGCTCTTAGATGTTGGCATTGACGGGCTGCAGGAGAAATGCCAGTTTAAACCGGGTGCCCCAGTTAAACCGATGTTGGCAAAGCCAACGACTGGTGTTGCAGAAGTTTTGAACAGATTTTCCGACGTTGAGTTCACATGCGAATATAAATATGATGGCGAGCGAGCTCAAGTGCACTTACTCGAAGATGGATCGATAAAGATTTTTTCCAGAAATCAGGAAGATAACACGCCAAAATTCCCAGATATCGTTTCGAAATTCAAAAATTACTTGAACAACGTTGACGGAAAAATAACCTCAGTAGTCATCGATTGTGAAGCTGTGGCATACGATAGAGAGCAAGATAAGATTCTTCCTTTTCAGATTTTGAGTACGAGAGGAAAGAAAAATATCAAAATTGAAGATGTGAAAGTGCAAGTCGCATTGTACGCATTTGATTGTTTATATTTGAACGGAAAATCGCTTCTGCGCGAACCGATGAGCGTCAGGCGTCGTGCACTGTATAATTCGTTCTCAGAAACCAAAGGTGAGTTTTTATTCGCCACTGCAAAAACGAGTAAGGACGTGGAAGAGTTGCAAGTGTTTTTGGATGAATCCATCGCAGCGAATACCGAAGGTTTGATTGTAAAGACCATGGATGCTACGTATGAACCCTCTAAGCGCTCATTAAATTGGTTGAAGTTAAAGAAGGATTATATGGAAGGATGTGGAGACTCGTTAGATTTGGTTCCAATCGGTGCTTGGCACGGTAGAGGTAAAAGGACTGGAGTGTATGGAGCCTTTCTTCTCGCGTGCTACGACGAAGATGGAGAAGAGTTTCAAACAATTTGTAAAATCGGTACTGGCTTTTCCGAGGTTGACCTGGAAACCTTGTCAAAAGCGCTCGAACCGCATTTAATAGAAGCTCCCCGCCCTTACTACAAATATCCCGAAGGTATGGCACCTGACTTGTGGTTTGACGCAAAGTTAGTTTGGGAAGTGAAAGCAGCTGATCTGTCGATTTCTCCAACACACAAAGCTGCGATGGGTTTGGTGGATCCAAACAAGGGTATTGCTTTACGTTTTCCACGCTTTTTGCGAAGCCGAGAAGATAAAGAGCCGGAGATGGCGACTAACGCGCATCAAGTCGCAGATTTTTACAACGCTCAGGCGAATAAGCAAACTTTCGAGAAGGAATGAAATACGGATATTTAGCTCGCTTCGTTGGAAACAAACACAAATACTATAATCAACTATAAGAAGAACTATTCAAGACTCGACCGCAGGCGTTGCGAAGCAGCAGCTGAAACTGCTGCTGCTTTTCTTGATCGATCGTTCTACTTTTACTACTTTCTTTTTACCGCCAAGCCCGTTCGCATTTGAGGCATCTACACTTTGCTCCGCCAGCTCGGAGCTAATAAAAATATCTTTTTTCACTTCTTCAAGATCACCATCTAACCCATCCTCCTCCTCTTCGTCGTCGTCTTCGTCCCTATTAGAAGAGGAGCCAAAGCCATTGAACGATAATATACTATTAAATATGGGCGTGAGCGGAGCTGCGAATGAATCAATATCTAAGATCTGATTTTGTGAGCTTCCTTCGGTTTCGTTGAATTCAGTCGACGCCGTTGCAAAAGACGACTCACTGTCGTACTCATTTTCGTTATTTTCTGTCTTAGCTTTTGATTTAGAAACTTTTGTATTTTTCTTCGCTGATCCTTTCTTCAAAACTTCTTGCTTATGAATCAGCCATTCGTCGCAAATTGCGGGCAACTCCTCGTAGGATTTCTCGATCCCGTTTACGATTATATTCTCAATCAGTCTACCGAGAGACCCAAGCGTGACGTGACATAAACCGCTAGCTACGACTTTACACGTCGTTTCTGTTGTTGGAATAATTGATATCAATCCGTCTACTATGGCATGTTTTGTAATATTATTCACCGTTCGAAACATTGTCTCGTGCGTCTTCGTTTTCCCCTTCATAAAGTCATCAAAGGCGTTCGGTGACGTGCTGCGTGTGTCGACGAATTCGACCTGTCCGCCTTTCAATAAAGGCTTTACCACCATCGGAAGCTTTATTCCCGGGACAGTGCGCACGACCGTGACGAATCTTTCTTCTTTCTCTTCTCCATTTCTGTCTATATTTACGAGTTCAAGACCTGTCCGTAAAGTTTCAGCCTCTTTCGTTCCCACTCGTTTCATATGGAATTGGCGGAAATCCTCCGTATCCTTGTCCACGACGAAGACCGTCGCGGGACAGTTCAACTTTGATTCAAACGTGAAGCGCTTTCCATACTCCTTTCCCCCGCCCATGGTCAGAACAGTTTTGCGCGCACGTGAAGGTAACAAATATGTATATATATATATAAGTAAGGCGCCGAAGCGCGCGTCAAAGTAAGAAGAAGTTTGAAATATCTCTTTGATTTTATTTAATCGTCCTTGGTTTTGGACTTCCCGCTTTGGACCCCCTCCAAAACGCAAAAGGGAAGACTGGAAAGACCAAGAAATTCAAAAAATAAGACCACGAAGTCGCTCTCGCTTGACGTTATAAATCTGTCCGTGTTTATACTTTTAACGCGATGATGAGGTCCAAAATGCACGGAGATTTTTAGTACGCGCGATGAGTAATAACGGTCTGACACCAATTATGACGCGCTTGCGTATGACTTCCTTGCGAGAAAATGGCAACGAAGGGGAGACGAACACGCCGATGAATTATACGAAATCTTCGGTGGGTTTACAGTTTTCGCCAGTTTCTGTTTTACTAACGCCGGACCTGAGCGTCTCCACGGAGAAGAAGAAGAATGAGAAGACGACGAGGGCGACGAGGATGAGAGAAGGTAATGAGGAAGAAGAGGATTTGATCTCCCCACGTTCTCCTCCGCCAGTGTCGACGTTATTCAACTCGGAGGGGCCACCTCCCTTACTTCGTCCTATTATGCACCGACCAAGTTTTCCTGAAGATGACTTGAAGCCAGAGGATGGCTTAACGCGCATGAACTCCTTAAACGAAACCAAGTTATTAGCTGTTACGAATCTGAGACGTCAAAAATCAAATTCCTTGCCTTCGAACTTTCGCTTCGACGCTCATTTTCGATACGAGCGTAGACTAAATAGAACTGCAAACGCTGAAGTATGGCTCGTAACCGGTTTGGAAACGGGAGAACCTTTCGTCGTGAAAAAACGACATAAGCCATTTTCGAGCGATTCAGATCGGAAATCTGCTATGAGAGAGCTCGAGGCAGTGGCGAGTTTGCCGGAACATGAGAACGTGGTGAAAGTATTCCGAGGATGGCAACAAGAGCGCCTCTTCTGCATGCAATTTGAATATTGTGAATGCGGCTCACTCGGCACTGTTTTGCAGCGATTAAGACCTGGCGTTGTCCTAGAGGAACGCGATATATGGCGTTTAACATTTGAGGTTGGGAGTGCGTTGAAACACATTCACTCGCACACAGTTCTTCACTTAGATTTGAAACCGGAGAATATTTTTATCAATCGTCAGGGAACGTTCAAAATTGGGGATTTTGGTTTGGCTTGGGCACCAGGTCACCTATGGCGCGTTGAGGATGGTGACGGTGAATACGTAGCTCCAGAATTGCTGAACTTGAATGCTGATGAGAAACCACAACCTTCGTGTGATATTTTTTCGTTTGGCGCCATGTTGTATGAAGTCGCATCTGGAAGGAAATTCCGCGAGTACACATCGAGAGAAGAAAAAGATTATTCAATTCCAAAGGAGAGAAGTCTCGCTTTACGGAATTTAATAATCATGTGTCTGCATAGAGATCCAAATATGAGACCAACTGCCGATCAAATCGTCGAAACGGCAATAGAAAAGTTATAATTTTAAGCGGGAAGTTGTATTTTTTTGTATTCTTATCTACATATTCTATTCTATTCTATCTATTTGCCCTTATCAAGCGAAAAGAACAGAAGCAAGACGCCTTCGCGTTCGTTCTGCTAAGGATGAAGTCGCACCAAAATTTATGGACTCGATGAGTTCAATGCATATTTCTCTGCCGAGAGTTCTCGAATCCTCTTTAGTATACACGTCGCTTTTTGATTTGAGTAAACAAAGTGCGTATGCACATGCCCTCTCCCAATCCGATACTACAACAGAAGCTAAAACAGCTCTGAAATTCAATTCAAAAGACTTTGTTCCGCCTTCTTCGTATTCTAATATACATTTCGCGTGATCTTCAAATATTATATTATGTTCATTCGCACGAATCTTAAGTTTCAAGCGAGCACGAGCTGCGATGGTGGAGAATGATACTTGAGGTGCTCCGATTCCTTCCTTCTTTGCTTCCGCTAATATTTGCTCCGAAGCATTCACCAATGACTCAACACTTTCGACGGAAGCGTCGCTTTCGTTCAGCTCAATCATTGCCAAAGCACTGTATATTTCGGCCTTTAGAAATGCTGGAGTTGACCGCATGGAATCCTCAGAGTTCGTAAAAGCGATGAGAGCAGCCCGTTGTGTGGCAGAACTGGCAGAACTGCCTTCAGCCAAGCCTTGTAAAGCGACTTCAACCTTTGCTTTGATTGATTCGATATCGACTACACCCGAGGTGCTCTGTACTCCCCCGTCCTCCCGAAATTTACTATTTTCGTCGTTTTCGTTCGGGTTGATATTAGCTAACTCCGCCGCTCGTTGGATAAACTTTTCGCAGTCCTCTTCGGTTATTACACCTTGAAACTGTTCGACGAATTTGCCTCTATGCAGTAGCATTATTGTTGGGAGAGAACTGACTTTTAAAGCTTCCGCGACATTCGGAAACGCGTCTACATCTATTTTCTTCAGTTTTACTCTGGTTTTCCCTTCCATTGCTTTCACTAGACGCGGTGTTAATATCTTACAGGGGTTACACCAGTTCGCGTAAAAGTCAATGATGATTGCGTTACTTTGCGAATCTGCAACTAAGGCGTCCAACTCCTTCGCGTCTTGTATCTCGGAGATGTCCGCCCCATAAGTCGAAGTAGAGGAAGAAAAGTATCTCAAACTTGTAGGGGTAAACCGACCAGCGAACGAGTCTCGGCTTGCATATGACGATCTGACCGCGCTGCGCACTTGAGAAACCGCGTGACGAAACATGTTCTATTTTAATGAAGTATTGTAACCGGCTAATCACGATCACTTGGTGTATCGAACGAGTAAAAATTTTTAAGAAACAAGGCAACATTCCTCTTGTCGTTAGATGACTAAACTCACATTTCACATAGCTATGAATTATTCTGTTTCTAATTCCTTATCTTTTGTTACCCATCATGCCCATCATCTTATTCATCATCGAAGGATCCTTTTCCATCTGCTGCATCATGTTCATCAGACCTTTTTCGCCGCCGAACATGTTGCGCATTTGCGGGGGTAACGCTGACATCATTTGTGACATCTGCTGCTGCATAGCTTGTTGTTGTCCATGACCTCCTCGACCTCGTGAACCTTCTTTCGGCATTTTCATTCCCTTCATTCCCTTCATCATTTTGGCCAACCGTTTAAATTCTTCTAGCAACTCTATGTAGGCTTGTGGAGATTTTCCGGCGCCTCGAGCAATCCTAATCATGCGCTTCTTGTCTGTTAATATTTTCATATTGCACGTATCTAGCTCTGTATCTGACATAGAATCCATTAAACATAACATTCGTTTAATCTTAGCTTGACCAGCTCTTTCAGAACCTTGCGGTAACGCATCTGCCATTCCTGGAATCATAGACATGACCTGAGACATCGGTCCCATCTTCGTGATGTTTTGAAACTGCTCGTACAACAATCGCATCGTGAATTGTCCAGAGGTAATACCATCGACTAATTTCTGCCCTTGGTCTTCGGGGACTACGTCAGATAACTTTTCCATCAAACCTTGCCAATCACCAAGTCCAAGTAAACGCGAAACAAAAGGTTGTGTATCAAACGCTTCGATGTCCTCAAGATGTTCGCCAGTTCCGACAAAAATAATAGGAGATTTAGTGGCCGCGACCGCTGCAATTGCACCCCCCCCTTTCGAATGGCCATCTGTTTTCGTCATTATGACCGCACCAACATCGACTGCGGATTTGAAAGCTTCCGCCTGATCTTTCGCCATTTGGCCCATGGAGGAATCCATTGTGTATATAGTCATTGTTGGACTGACTGCTTCGTCTACAACCCGCATCTCTTCAAAGAGGGCCTCGGACTGCTTATGTCTCCCCGACGTATCTACTATAATTAAATCAAACTTTTCTTCCTTGAATCTTTGCACGCCTTCGGCTGCTATTTTTGCTGGATCTGATTCGGTATACGAGCCGTAAAAAGGAATTTTAGCTTTTGTCGCGTTCTGCTTCAACTGATCAAAAGCACCCGCGCGAAATGTATCTGCGCAAACTAGCGCTGACTTAAACCCTTTCCTAGCGTAATAACTCGCGTATTTTGTGCAAGTCGTTGTTTTACCGCAACCTTGTAAACCCACAAACATGACAACGTTTGGTTTTCCTTTCTTGGGAACAAACTTTGCTCTTACTTCCGATTTTGCATCGCCTCCGTCAAGCATATTACACAGCTCGTTGAACACAGCCTTTTCCAACACTTTCTTCGCGTTGATGCCGCCGGCGAGATCGTTAATATCGACCGCTTTCACGATGTTTTTCTTCATCTGAACTACGTACTGGACGTTCACATCTGCGGACAGTAAAGCTTTCGTAATTTCCTTCAAGACGTCTTCCATAATTTCCTCGTCGATGATGGTGTGCTTGCTCAATGAGCTCAAAGCGTTCGCCAACTTACTCCCGAGTTCGTTCAGCACCATGATGACGTCGCTTTATTTTTGTATGATGCGTTGTAACTCCTTCCTCCTTCTCTGACTGTCTGTTCGCGTCTTCCTCTTCTTCTTCTTCTTCTTCTT
>CEOP01042736.1_pt1 | contig 10237 bp, 12 predicted proteins | sample 361301 | NCBI WGS metagenome assembly CEOP01 (sample SAMEA2619548, study PRJEB7988) | marine metagenome | biome: marine biome (ENVO:00000447); feature: deep chlorophyll maximum layer (ENVO:xxxxxxxx); material: "saline water (ENVO:00002010), including plankton (ENVO:xxxxxxxx)" | depth 55 m
AAACATAAAATATCTTCTAAATTAAAATTTTTAGATTTCAAAGTTAGTGATATTAATCGCTTTTCTATTGATAATATAGCTAATGATAATTCGTTAGTTATATTATCCCAGTCAAAAGATAGATTTGATATTATTAATCAAAAAAAACTATTTAGAAAACTTTTAGATCATAAATGTAAGATACCTATAATTTTGTCTAGTTTTTATGATAAATCATTAGAAGATTTAAAAATACAGTTATATTCAACTATTGATTTGGGCTCTTTATTAATAGAGGGTTTTGGGGATGGTATTTTTATTGAAAATCAGAATCCAGATAACAGGAAATGTATAAACAGTACTAGTTTTGGATTATTACAAGCAAGTAGAAGAAGAATATCTAAGGCTGAATATATATCCTGCCCTTCATGTGGTAGAACTTTATTTGATTTAGAAGATACAACAGCAATGATTAGGTCTATGACAGGACATTTAAAAGGAGTGAAGATAGGCATTATGGGGTGTATTGTAAATGGGCCTGGTGAAATGGCTGATGCAGACTATGGTTATGTTGGTACGGGAGTAGGAAAGATATCATTGTATAGAGGTCAGAAAATGGTCAAAAGTAGTATTGAGTCTAAATTTGCTACAGAAGCCTTGATTGATCTAATAAAGGAAGATGGTAATTGGGTAGAGCCAAATAAAGAAGGAGTTATATAAATGGAATTAATAATTAAACCCTTAAATGATATTGCAAAAAGTTACTATGAAAATCATGGACATTTTCACAGTGGTGATGCAGGCTTAGATTTATATGTATTAGAAAATCAAATTATTAAAGCCGGCGAAACATCTAAAATAAAATTAGGAATTTCTTGTGAGAATAAAGATAACAAAGGATATTTTCTTTTCCCTAGATCAAGTATATCAAAAACTCCCTTACGTATGGCAAACTCGATAGGGTTAATTGATGGAGGTTACCGTGGAGAAATAATGGCAGTATGTGATAATATAAAAGATTATGATTACTCGATATCTAAAGGAGACAGGTTGTTTCAATTAGTTTCAGCAGATCTTTCTGAAATTACATTTAAAATAAAGGATAAATTATCCGATTCCTCAAGAGGTGAGGGTGGATTTGGCAGTACAGGGACCTAATATGTGTCATAATGTCACTATTTTTAATACTGGCATAAATTTTGAACAGTAAAGTATGTTGAGATAAAATTTGAAAAATAGGAGAAAATAAATGAAAATGAAACCATTATCTGACAGAGTCGTTGTTAAAGCTGAAGCTGCAGAAGAAAAAACTGCTTCAGGTATTATTTTGCCTGATACGGCAAAAGAAAAACCACAAATGGGTACGGTCGTAGCGGTTGGACCAGGTTCAGTATCTGATTCTGGTGCTAGTATTAAAATGACAGTTAAAGTAGGTGATAAAGTTTTATATGGTAAGTATTCTGGTACAGAAGTAACTGTAGAAAATGAAGATTATCTAATAATGAAAGAAAATGATATATTTGCGATCATATAAATTTATAGAGGAGATTAATTAAAAATGGCAAAAGATATAGAATACAATACACAAGCAAGAGCTAAATTAAAAAATGGAGTAGATGGTTTAGCTGATGCAGTTAAAGTAACATTAGGTCCAAAAGGAAGAAATGTTGTTATTGACAAAAAATTTGGTGCTCCAACTATAACTAAAGATGGTGTTACAGTAGCAAAAGAAATAGAGTTAGAAGATCCTGTTGAAAATATGGGTGCACAGATGGTTAAAGAAGTTGCTTCTAAAACATCTGATATTGCTGGAGATGGAACAACAACAGCAACAGTTTTAGCTCAATCAATAGTTTCTGAAGGTTTAAAAAATGTAACTGCAGGTGCAAATCCTATGGATATAAAAAGAGGCATTGACAAAGCTGTTATTCATGTCCTTGACTTTTTAAAGGGATTAAGTAAAGAAGTATCTAAGAAAGAAGAAATTTCTCAAGTAGGTACAATTTCTGCTAATAATGATTCATCAATAGGTAATCTTATTTCTGATGCAATGGATAAAGTTGGTAACGAAGGTGTTATTACTGTTGAAGAAGCTAAAAGTATGGATACATTTCTAGAGACTGTTGAAGGTATGCAGTTTGATAGAGGATATCTATCTCCGTATTTTGTAACAAATGCTGAAAGTATGGAAGTTGAATTAGAAACTCCTATGATTTTATTGCATGAGAAAAAAATCAGTAACATGAAAGAGTTGTTGCCAGTGTTAGAAAAAGTTGTTCAAGCTGGAAAATCATTATTAATTATTGCTGAAGATATTGAAGGTGAAGCATTAGCTACATTAGTGATGAATAAATTAAGAGGATCATTTAAAGTTGCTGCAGTTAAAGCTCCTGGATTCGGTGATAGAAGAAAAGAAATGATGCAAGATATAGCAATTTTAACGGGTGCTACAGTTATTTCTGAAGATCAAGGGTATAAGCTTGAAAATGCTGATTTATCTTATTTAGGTGAAGCTAGAACAGTTAACATTGATAAAGATAATACTACAGTAGTTGAAGGTAAAGGTGATCAAGATGCTGTTCTTGCTCGTGTAAATGAAATAAAAGTACAGATAGAGAAAACTTCTTCTGACTATGATAGAGAAAAACTTCAAGAAAGATTAGCGAAGTTATCTGGTGGTGTTGCAGTTTTAAATATAGGTGCTGCTACTGAAGTTGAAATGAAAGAGAAAAAAGCTAGAGTTGAAGATGCTTTACACGCTACTAGAGCTGCTGTTAAAGAAGGTATAGTGCCTGGTGGTGGTGTTGCTCTATTAAGATCTGTAGATTCTATTAAAACAGATAAAATGGAAGGCGATGAAGCTATTGGTGCTGAGATTCTAAAAAAAGCTCTTGAAGGTCCTATGAGACAAATAGTTGCTAATGCAGGTCTTGAAGAATCAATTATAGTAAATGAAGTTAGAAATAACAAAAGTAAAAGTTACGGATTTGATGCTAGAGCTGAAAAATATCTAGACATGATCAAAGCTGGTATTATTGATCCAACTCTTGTAACTAGAACTGCTGTTCAAAATGCTGCTAGTGTAGCAGGATTATTATTGACAACAGAAGCTGTTATTTCAGATAAACCTGAACCAGCTGCTCCAGCTGCTCCTGCAATGCCTGATATGGGTGGCATGGGTGGTATGGGCGGTATGATGTAATTCATATAAAAGTTCATAATAATAAAAAAGGCATCAAGAAATTGATGCCTTTTTTATTATATAAATAGGAAATGTAATTTTAAATAATTGATTATTCTAATTTATTAGTAGAGTATTAAAATCTAATTAGATAAACAATCTTTGCAGGTACCAATTAATAAATGCTCTGAGCTTTTTATGTTGTATTCAGAAATGTCTGGTAAAGTAATATTAACTTTAATGCAAGTTGAAATACCGCAATCTTGACATAAAAAATGAGGATGTGTTATTGAATTATCATCTGAATCTTTTGCGTATCTTTTAAGCCCTTGTTTATCAATGAAAGAATGTAAAATACCATCATTTTCTAATCTATCTAAAATACGGTAAACTGTAGTCTTATTCATTTTATTACTAAATTGATCTACTAAATAAATAGCTGAAATTGCATTTTTATTTTCATTAAATACATCCATTATTAATTTGACAGATTTGGTTTTTCTATTAACGCTCATTTACCCCTTATTGCAATTCAGTTGCATTTGTAGTTTATAATTAATTAATATATTGCTTATATAATTTAGATAATTTAGGGGTTAATGTAATGAAAAAATTACCTGTAACTGTACTTTCTGGATTTCTTGGTGCAGGAAAAACAACTGTTTTAACAAATATACTAAACAATAGAAAAGGAAAAAAAGTTGCTGTTATCGTAAATGATATGAGTGAAATTAATATTGATAGCAGCATGATTAAAAATGATGTTTCGCTTAATCACCAAGAAGAAAAACTAGTAGAAATGAGCAACGGATGTATATGTTGCACACTACGAGAAGATCTTTTAATAGAGGTAGCTAATTTAGCTAAAGAAGGAAGTTTTGACTATTTACTTATTGAATCTACAGGTATTTCAGAGCCCCTTCCTGTTGCAGAAACTTTTACATTTGAAGATGAGAGTGGTATATCACTTTCAGACGTTTCTAAATTAGACACTATGGTAACTGTTGTGGATGCAGTCAACTTTCTTAAGGATTATAATGAAGCTAAATATTTGAAAGAAGTTGGAGAATCTTTAGGTGAAGAAGACGAGCGAAGTGTTGCAGATTTACTTGTAGATCAAGTAGAGTTTGCAGATATTATATTAATAAGTAAAACAGATTTAGTTAAAAAATCTGATATTGAAAAGTTAAAAGTTATTATTAAAACATTAAATACTGATGCTGATATTATTCCTATTTCTAATGGAGAAGTAACTTTAGAAAAGATTTTAAATACTGGTTTATTTAACTTCGAACGTGCCCAACAATCTCCAGGTTGGTTAAAAGAGATGCGTGGTGAACACATACCTGAAACTGAAGAATATGGAATCAGTAGTTTTGTTTATGAAGCTCGCAAACCTTTTTATCCACAAAAGTTTCACGACTTTTTACATAGCAAAGATCTTTCTGGAAAATTAATTAGATCAAAAGGATTTTTTTGGCTTGCAACGCGCCCAATGTATGCAGGTAATTGGAGTCAAGCAGGAGGTATAGCGCATCATGGTTTTGCGGGTTTATTTTGGAAAGCTATTCCTAAAAATCGGTGGCCAGAAGAGCAAGAAGCTTTAGATTATATCAAAGAAAAATGGGTTGAACCGTTTGGTGATATGCGACAAGAGTTAGTTTTTATAGGTCAAGGTTTAGATAAGAATAAAATTTTTCAATCATTAGATGAATGTCTTTTATCAGATGAGGATTTATTAAAAGGCAAAAAACATTGGAGTAAATTTTCAGATCCCTTTCCTAAATGGGGAGAATTAGCATGACATCGTTAATTCAAGCCTCTGCTAAAAATCTAAAAAAAAATTATTCTATTTCTAATGAATATTCAAATATTAATAATATTTTTAATGAAAAGATTAATATCTCAATTTGGAAAAGAAACCTTAGTAGCAATATTGAAAACGCGGTAAAAATATTATTAAATAAAAATTCAGATCTTGAATTTTCAGAATTACTTAACAAATATAATTCTATGGAAATTTTAATCAATAAGTTTGGCGAAGATGAAAAGTTATTATGCTTTTATAAAGATATTACAAATTTAATTGAAAAATTTTGTAGTTTATTTAATATAAAAGATTCTTGGTTAAGAATTGATGCGATAGATAAACCGATGTGTCCACGTTTTCATTCAGATTATGTTAAATGTAGATTGATTACAACTTATTTAGGGCCAGCGACACAATGGTTACCAAATAGTTTAGTAAATCGTGATAAACTTGGACATGGAAATAATGGTTTGCCTGACAATGAATCAGGATTATTTTCAAAATATAGTGATATTAAACAGATGAATGTAGGTGATGTAGGTTTATTAAAAGGTGAAGCTTGGATTAATAATGAAGGTTTTGGCTTAGTTCATCGCTCTCCAGATGTCATAGAAAACCACAAACGTCTATACGTAACACTTGATTTCGATGATTTATATAGAAGTATATTCAATCATAATTCCAATTTTATTTAAAACTAATCTAATATTATTTAATAATTATTAATTGAAAAGGTTATTAGTTTATAATTAATAAAGTTATGAGTGGTATTATAGCGAAGAAAAACAGTAACAATCTCCATAAATGAAATATAGCTGTAAGTAGTTTTTTATATTCATCTTCTGTTCCTGGAAACATATTTTTAAAAACACTATAACCACTATAAATATGAGATATCATTATATGGCTAAAAGTCATAAAAATGAAGTTTATTAGAATGAAATACGATAAGAATTCAATATTAAGCATTAGAACTAATAAATAACCTGAGTCCTGTTATCTTTAATGTTAGCTGTTTCTTTTTGATCTTCTAAAAATAAACTACTTTGAGTATTTTTAAGCTTTTCAAGTTCATTACTTTTATATAATGATAAATCCATTGAATTTTCATCAGGTAACTCATTAACTCTAAAAAGTACAATACTTTCATTATCAATAGGATTCATTGTAAAATCTAATCCTTCATCAAGAGTTAAAAGAAATCCTTTTAGTTCAGGTATACTTATAAGCGTATTTCTTAAATCAGTATTTATAAAAGATAATAGAAAATCATTAATACTACCTTTATGATTTCTAATTAATATATTCTTGGATGCAGCTTCATCATTTTCTAGCCAATATGAAAGTGGATCAAAGCTATCTATATCTTCTTGAGATAAATCAGATAAAAAATCAGAATAGTTATTTAACATAGAATTAAACTCTACTTTAGCTAATTCACATTTTTTAGCATAAGTTAGCTCTTTCTCTAACCTATCTTTGATTCCTGATTCTTCTAAGGGTATATAACCTTCTGATAATTCTTCTTTAATATGAAATATTCCTATATCATTAAATCCATTAGTTTTTCTATCTGAATTGATATTTAATAATTTTATTTCACCAATATCATTTGTAAATGCAAATTCTATAATTTTTCTGCCAGCTCCAATGATATTATAAAATGGAGCACTACTTCCATCTAATTTTTTTGTTTGAGTTCCTAAACCACTTCCACTTAAACTAAATTCATTTGAAAGAGTAATCTCTTTACTTAGAGAATAGGTATTATTTTTTTCTACAGCTGTATCAAATCCATTTCTTCTAGCAGATTTCCTAAAATCTTTTGCTAATTTTTTTATTGAATCTTTTTCATTTTCATTTAAATCATTCATATTCCATTTAACAAATTGAACTACTCTTCTAGTATCTTTTTTCAAATTATAAGATTCATCATCTTTAATTGAATTATAATAATCTTGAATTTCATTATCGGTTATTTCCACCTCTATATCTGATAATGAATATGTAAGATAATCTAAATTATAGATACCTTGCTCTAATAATAATTGATCTTTTAATTCTAACTCCGATAATGATTGAGTAGAATTAATTATATAATTTAACTTAACATTAGCTAACTGTCTTTTCATCGTTGAAAACCAGTTATTCCATCTAGATGAACCTTGTGTTTTAATTTGCAAATCTTGTTGAGGAAATGTTAATGCAAAAGCATCATTTAACTTACTATATAAAATTCCATTATCAACTGAAGCTTCATATAATACCTGATTAAAAGTTGAATCAACCATAAATAACCCAAGTATCTCTAATTCAGCTTTATAAGTAGGGTTGAAATTTGGATAATTTTTAATAAAAGCTAATATTTCTTCTAGATGAGGACTATTTTCATTTGGATCTTCTGAAACTAATTCTAAATCAGATACAAATTGACTATTAACTTTTTCATTTATTAATGATGACCAAACTTGATTTAGTGCGTTAATTGTATCTAATTGTTGATCTGTTGCACTATAAGGTGAATTTGGACCAAAAGGATTAGCTCGATTATGAAAAAAACCAGGATTATTATTATATCTCCTAAAATATTCTTCAACAGTAATACTTATATTTTGATTATCTGAGCATGCTACAAATCTTTCCGGGTCACAGTTTTCACTATTACCTCTATCTGAGCTAGTGCTACTAAAAATACTACCAAATCCGCCCATTGCTAATATAAATAATACTACTAACCCGTACAAAACTGGTGCAGATTGATCTCTAAGTGTTGACATTTTCATATTTATTACTCCGCTAAATTAAAATTTTTTCTGTGGAGATAAGCGGGGTCGAACCGCTGACCTCTTGAATGCCATTCAAGCGCTCTCCCAACTGAGCTATATCCCCAATAAAATAGAAAGATAATTTATTTTCATTAAATCTTTTAGAAAAGAAAAATAATTTATCTTAAATTTTGAAACAAAATTATTAATAAAACATAAAATTAATCGATGACAATATTTAATACATACAGACAATATATTTTAATTTTTTCACTTTCCTTATTATTAGGTTTGATTAGATGGTCTATTTTAGATAGAAATTTTCCGTTAATTTCTAAACCAAATATTATTGTAGACGAATTTATAAATTTTAATGACTTTAAAGATGTTGTAGATAATAACAGTTATCCAATAGTTGATGCTCGTGATTTCTATTCATATGAAGAGGGTTTTATTGGTAACGCTTATAATTTAGATATAGATTTAATTTATGAGTCAGATGAAGAATCTATTATAAATATTAATAATATAATTGATAATCATGGTTACAGAGATAATTTAATAAATGTAGTCGATAGTAAATTTTCAATTGTTGATGTAAAAAATGATAATCAAAAAATTATTGTATATTGTTGGAGCCCTACATGCGATAGAGCTGAGGAATTAATAAGTATATTAATCGATACGAGTGAATATTTTGGTAGTTTTGGAAAATATTTTAAAAAAAGTGACTTTTCAATTTATAAAGGTGGATGGGAAGAATGGGATTCTATCCTTAAACAAAAATAATGTACAGAATAGTATTTAACATATTATTATCATTTAGTTCTATATATATCGCATATATATTTATCTTTGCTAGTTTAGATAAAATAGTAAACCCAGCTAATTTTGCTAAAGATATAAGTAACTATGAAATTACACCTTACTGGATGAATAATTTAGTAGCATTGACTTTACCATGGATAGAATTAATTTGTGGAATATTAATCGTTGTAGGTCTGTTTTTATTTATATATAAAAAATCAAATTTTATAGATATTCCAAACAATATAATCATACTAATGTTGTTATGGTTTGTATTCATATTATCTATTGCTGTTTATAAAGGTTTAGATATAGATTGTGGATGTGGAATAAGTGAAGATAAAACTACTCCGATGCAAAGATTGATTGAAGATATTTATTTGCTTTTAATTACATTCTTTATAAAATTTAGAATTAAAATACTGAGTTTTTTTGAATAGGAAATATAAATGAAAAAATACGCTATACTTTTTTTAATGTTAAGTTCATCATTAATTTTTGGAAATTTTTCATCAGAAAATGGAATCAAATTAGTTTTAACATCTAATGTTAATGGTGAGACTGACCCTTGTGGCTGAAAAAAGAAGCCTATGGGCGGTCTTGCTCGTAAATCAACAATAATAAATGATCTTAAAAATCAGAACAATGAAGTGATTGTAGCTGATGCTGGAAATTTATTTTTTAAGAAAGATAAGATTTCTAGTGGTATTACAATAGACACAGCAAAAGAAACTGCAAAGATTATTGTTGACTGTTTTAATGCTATTGGTTGTGATGTTTTTGCACCAGGTTCGCATGATTTTGCTGCTGGTTTTGAATTTATAAAAGAATTAGAAGCAAGATCTAATTTTCCATATATATCTGCTAATATATTTAGTAAGAACGGTGAAAAGTTATATGATCCTTATGTAATTGTTGAGAAACAGGGTAAGAAAATAGGCTTTTTAGGTTTATCATCTGTATTTTTAAATGAAGGTTTGACAGTTAAGGATCCATTTAAGGTTTTAAAAAATATAATTGGAGAATTGGAATCAAAAACTGATATGATTATATTACTATTTAATGCTTCTGAAAAAGATTTAAATAGACTTAAAACTAAAGATTATGCTATTGATTTTACAATTAGAAGTCGTTCTAATTTACCTCCTGCTGTTTCAAAAGATGGGGGGAGTGCATCAATACCAATATACAGTATTGGAATGAGAGGTAAATATGTTTTTGAATTTGATATCAATATTGGAGATCGTTCAAGCGAATTTTTAGATATAATGTATTTACAATCTCAATTAGAAAAATCAGAAAAATTTTTAGCTAGCTATAATATTGATTTTGAAGAAAGTATTGATTTAGATACCGAATTTAAAGATGACCCTAAATCCCTTAATCAAATAAAGAAAAATTTAAATAAAAGAGATGATTTAAGCTCAGTATTAGATAACAAAGTAAATTATTTCTCATTTAAAAAATATTCATTAGATAAACAAATTAAGGATGATTTAAAAATTATCAATATCATTGATAAAGGTAAAAAAAGAATGGTTGACTTACTTGGCCCGTTACCGGATCCACATAAAGGTCATAATCATTAATATATTTCTTGATTTAATATTGAATTTGACATAATATTATTCTCTATTTTTAGTAGAAAATTGCGAAAGTAGCTCAGCTGGTAGAGCATCACGTTGCCAACGTGAG
>CEOP01002690.1_pt1 | contig 10235 bp, 12 predicted proteins | sample 361301 | NCBI WGS metagenome assembly CEOP01 (sample SAMEA2619548, study PRJEB7988) | marine metagenome | biome: marine biome (ENVO:00000447); feature: deep chlorophyll maximum layer (ENVO:xxxxxxxx); material: "saline water (ENVO:00002010), including plankton (ENVO:xxxxxxxx)" | depth 55 m
TATTCTATTGTTTTCTGAAGAAATCGGATTAGGGTTAGTTCCTTTAATAAGAATAAGTGCAAAATTGTTATACTTGTTTAAATGTCTTAGAGAATTTTTATAAATATTTCTATTAAAGTTGAAAAAACTATTTAAGACATTTGTTGATATGACTCTTACTCTTGAAGCTTTGCTCTTGGTAAATTTCCCTTTTGTAATTGCGTAATGTTCTGAACCATCTAATTTATTTCTAAAAGTTTTTAAATCAAAACTTCCAAATTTTTTAATCTTTATCTTTTTGCTAGATATAAACTTAACAAGTTTTTCATTTTTTAATCTGTGTGAAATTAAATCTTCAATTTTTGCAATTTTTAATCTATGTTTTTTTGCAAAAATGATCAAATCTTTATAACGAGCCATAGTCCCATCTTCGTTCATAACTTCACAGATAACAGCACTAGGATTTAATTTTGCTAACTTTGAGATATCTACAGACGCCTCAGTGTGCCCTGCTCTTTCTAATACACCTCCGTCTTTTGCAACTAATGGGAATACGTGACCAGGGGAAACAATATCACTTCTGTTCGAGTTTTTTTTTATTGCAACTTTTATTGTTTTTGCTCTATCATGAGCTGAAATACCAGTGGTGACACCTGTTTTAGATTCTATAGAGACAGTAAAGGCAGTTTGAGTTCTAGATTTATTAACCGAAGACATTAATGGTAAATTTAATTTTTTTACTTTTTTGGATGTGAGAGCTAAACATATCAAGCCCCTCCCATGTTTAGCCATAAAATTGATATTTTTAGAATTACATTTTGATGCAGGAATAACCAGATCACCTTCATTTTCTCGATCGCCATCATCAACAAGGATAAATATCTTTCCTCTTTTAGCTTCGTTCAATATTTCTTTAATTTTTGAAAAGCCTTTCTTTTTCATTATGAAGATAAGTTTAGTATATATTTACCAAATATGTCTAACTCTACGTTTACAACATCTTTAGCTTTTAAATTCTTTAAATTAGTGAGTTTTAATGTGTGTGGTATTACACAAATTTCAAAATATTTTTTACTTACTTTTGATAGCGTTAATGAAACTCCGTTGATACTAATGGAAGCTTTTTCAATTAGATAATTATATAATTTTTTATTTTCTAACTCTAATTTAATAATCCATGATTTATCTACAAAAGATATATTTTTGATTTTAGCAGTTGAATCAACGTGTCCTTGAACATAATGGCCCGAAATTTTTTGACCATATATTAAAGATTTTTCAATATTAATAGAATTTCCTATTTTAGCATATTTAAAATTTGATCTTTTGAGTGTTTCTTTTGATAAATAAAATAAAAAAGATTTTCTTTTAATTCTTATTAAAGTTAAACAAACTCCATTACAACATACAGACTCCCCAATATCTGACTTTTTAAAATTGATGTTAGAAGATATTTCAATTACTAGACTGCCAGATACATATCTTGCACCTTTTTTTATATTTTTTATTATTCCTTGGTTATAAATTATTCCATTAAACATTATTTAATTCTAATTTTGTAGAGACTATCTCCATTTAAATTGACCTTAATTTTTTTCTTTAATTTAAGTTGCTTAATAATATCATTTGATGTGTTATTTTTCCCTTTTTTTCCTAATATATTAGATGACTTAAATATATATAAATTATAAATTAGTTTATTTCTTAATAATTCTTTTAAAAAAATCAAGCCACTTTCTATTAAAATTCTATTATAACCATATTTTTTTAAACTCATAAATAAATTTATAAAATCATTTTTAGTTACAAGTGATTTTATTGGGATTATTTTTACACCCTTTTTTTTAAAATAAGAAATTTTTTTTCCTTTTGATATAGAAGTGACTATAAATATTTTTCGTTTATAAACTTTTTTGAATAGATTTAACTTTTTTTTAATTTCTAGATTAAGATCAATAATAACAAGATCTGGCTTTCTTTTATCAAAACCGTTTAAGCGACAGTTTAATAAAGAATTGTCTGTGTTTATTGATTTTGAAGTAGATATAATAGCATCATATTCTGATCTAATTAGGTGTGTCCGATATCTTGATAAATAGTTAGTAATCCATTTTGAATTTTTGCTAATTGTATAATAATCTTTTGATATAGCTAACTTTGCATCTATAAGTGGAATAGATTTTTTTTTGGTTAAAAAGTAACTTTGATAAAAATCATGATAATTATTACTAGATATTTTAATAACTTTAATTTTTTTCTTGTTTAATATATTAGTTGATTTGTTTGCTGTCCTTTTATCAACATCATTAAATGAATAGAAAACTCGTTTTATGCCTTTATCTGTGATTATATTTGTACATGGTGGAGTTTGACCATAATGAACACAAGGCTCCATAGTTACATATAAATCTGAATTTTTAAAGTTATGATTAGACTTTAAAGCATTAAACTCCGCATGAGGTCTTCCGTTTATAGACGTATATCCAGAAGAAATGACAGAGTTGTTTTTAACAATTACACATCCGACAGAAGGGTTTAACTTAGTTTTGCCTAAATTTATTTTCGCAATATCAAAAGCTATTTTTAGAAAATTGTTATGATTTCTTTTCATCTAAAGTGCCTACAAATTGTTCAAAATCTTTTGCTTCTTTAAAATTTTTATAAACTGAAGCAAAACGAACGTAGGCAACCTTGTCTAAATTAGAAAGACCTTCCATAATAAACTTACCAATGGTTGGTGTTGGAATTTCACTTTCTCCCAGACCTTCTAAGTTTCTTACTATTTTTGAAATAAATTTTTCAATTGTTTCAGAGTCTATCGGTCTTTTTCTTGTTGCAATTCTAATTGATTTTGAAATTTTATCTCTATCAAATGGTTCTCTCTTACCATTGCCTTTTATAACTGTAAGTTCTTGAAACTGTACTCTTTCAAACGTAGTAAATCTCTCTTTTCTATCACAACCACACAACCTTCTTCTTCTTATTGCTGTACCGTCTTCCGTGGGTCTAGAGTCTACAACGGAGGTATCTTTTTCTCTGCAAAATGGACAAAGCATAGTTATTTATTTGTATTTAATTACTATATATAGGAAAAGAAGAACAAAGATCAATCACCTCTTTTTGAACCTCTTTTTCAATTTTCGAGTTATTTTGACCATTTTTACTTAATCCTTTAATAACTTTTGAAATTAGATCGGCTATTAAAGCGAATTCATTTGGACCAAAACCTCTAGTCGTACAGGCAGGTGTTCCAAGTCTAATTCCTGAAGTAATCATAGGACTTTGAGTGTCAAAAGGAATACCGTTTTTATTACAAGTTATATTTGAGCGAACTAAAGAAGCTTCTGCATCTTTTCCAGTAACATCAAATTCTCTTAGGTCTACAAGCATTAAATGAGTGTCGGTGCCGCCAGAAAATATTTTAAAACCATTATCAACTAACTTATTTGATAAAATTTTTGCATTACTAATTACATTTTTAGAATATTCTTTAAATTCATTTGATAAGGCTTCTTTAAAACAAACCGCTTTAGCTGCAATAACATGCATTAAAGGTCCCCCTTGAAGTCCGGGGAAAATTGCACTATTAAATTTTTTAATTAAATCCTCATTATTAGTTAATATTATCCCTCCTCTTGGCCCACGTAAAACTTTATGTGTAGTGGATGTGACTGCGTCAGCATATTTTGTAGGATTAGGATAAACTCCACCAGCCACAAGTCCTGAAAAATGAGCCATGTCTACTAACAAATAAGCATTTATCTTATCACATATATTTCTAAATCTTTTAAAATCTATAATTCTTGAATATGCACTTCCTCCAGCAATAATTAATTTAGGTTTATTTTCCAAAGCCAATTTTTCTACATTTTCATAATCAATTAAACCTGTTTGTTTATCTACATCATAATGTACTGCGTTAAACCACTTTCCAGATTGAGCAGGTTTTGCACCATGAGTAAGATGTCCTCCTGAATTTAAACTCATACCTAATATTGTATCACCAGGTTTGATTAAGGCTAAATAAACAGCCCCATTAGCTTGAGCGCCAGAGTGAGGTTGAACATTGGCAAAATTACAATTAAATAATTTTTTTGCACGTTCTATTGCTAATGATTCTGAAACGTCAACGTGTTCACATCCTCCATAGTATCTTTTTCCAGGATAACCCTCAGCATATTTATTAGTTAATACAGAACCTTGAGCTTCTAGAACTGCTTTGGAAACTATATTTTCAGATGCTATGAGTTCAACATGATTTTGTTGTCTAGAGAATTCATTTTTGACAGACTCATAAAGCTCCTTGTCAGAGTCTTTTAGACTTGATTTAAAAAAATTATTTAATAATTTATTTATCTTTATTACTGTAGACATTTATACTTTTATATTTTCCTTACTCTTCTTAGATGCCTTCCACCTTCAAATTTAGTTCCTAAGAAAATTGAAACTAGTTGTAAAGCAGTGCTCATTTTTGTTAATCTTGAACCTATTGCAATAATATTAGCATCATTATGCTGACGAGACAATCTTGTTGATTTTAAATTATAGCAAACTGCTGCTCTAATACCTTTGATTTTATTAGCACTTATGGCCATTCCAGTCCCAGAGCCACAAACTAATATACCTATGTCACTTTTTTTTGATTTTACTCTATTTGATATTTTTTTCGCATAATCCGGGTAGTCAACGGATTCATCGTTCAATGGACCTAGATCAATAATTGAAATGTTTTTTTCAATTAAAAAATCCTTAATATTATTTTTTAATTTAAAACCAGCGTGATCAGAAGCAATACAGACTTTTTTAAATAAAGTTCTCAATCTATTGAAAAGGATTTTCTAGGACGCAAGCTACTAAATGAATACGTGATTGTTCACCACCATTAAAAAAATTGTGATATTTTGTGTTATTAGTTATTGTTACATGTCCATCTGCAGGTAAATGCTTAGCAACATTTTCTATGACCATAGAACATCCTAAATTAGTTATTATTGGAATGTGAAGTCTAGGTTCCGGGTCTTTATGCCAGCTTAGAGTTGATCTAGGCTCTTTTAATAAAAGCCTTACTCTTCCAAGTTTAAACTTTTTACTTAATGTATTATAAACATCTTTAAAATAGGTATTTTCAAATTCTGGGACAAGCTCTGTATATTTGCCCTCATCTATTGGAACATCTCTAGTTACTTCTTTTCCAGACTCATCAGCAATAGTCCAATAAACTCCTCTAATATTGTTACCTTTTGTGGAATCTTCATTATTTGGAATTTGGTTTAAGGGAATGGCTCCAAAGTTTGATACTCCTTTAGGAGAAGAAAAGCCTTTATTTTTTAAAATCTTTTCCAGGTCATCTCTTAGTTTTTTAATGTCGAATTTTAATTCAGGGACTTGGTAAAAGTCTGAATAATTTAGTTGATCCATATTTCCTTTTTAAATTACAATAATGTTTAATATAATATAATATTTGTCGCATCAAACAAAATTTAATAACTTATATACTTATAAATTATGAAAATTGCAGGTAAATTTCCTAGTATTAGATTGCGAAGAATTCGCAATTCCTCTTGGATAAGAAGGCTTATATCAGAAAATAATCTAAGTATTAATGATTTGATATTACCAATTTTTGTCAGAGAAGGAAAAAATAAAGTTGAATCAATTAAATCAATGCCAGGAGTTTATAGGTACTCAGTAGATAAATTAAGCATTATTATGAACAAAGCCAAAAAGTACAAGATCCCTATGGTTGCACTTTTTCCTTATACAGAAAAAAATAAAAAAGATAAGTTGGGAAATGAAGCTCTTAATCCAGAAAATTTAATTTGTAGATCATTAAGTTACATTAAGAAAAAATATTCAGAGACTGGAGTAATGTGCGATGTAGCTTTAGATCCTTATACATCTCATGGACATGATGGTGTAATAATTAATAATAAAATTGATAATGATAAAACAATTAAGATTCTAGTTAAACAAGCCTTGCTTCAAGCTAAAATGGGATGTGACGTCATAGCTCCTTCCGATATGATGGATGGTAGAGTTGGAGAAATTAGAAAAGCCCTAGATAAAAAGAATTTTCAAAATGTAAGCATATTATCATATGCCGCAAAATATGCTTCAAGTTTTTATGGTCCTTTTCGAGATGCTGTTGGATCTAAAAAAAATTTAAAATTTGATAAGAAAACTTATCAGATGGATTTTAGAAATTCAAATGAAGCTTTTAGAGAAATAGCCTTAGACATCAAAGAAGGAGCTGATATGGTTATGGTTAAACCTGGCTTACCATACCTTGATATAATCAAAAATATAAAAGACAATTTTAAGATTCCTGTTTTTGCTTATCAAGTATCAGGCGAATATAGTTTGATAAAAAATGGTATAAAAAGTAAATTAATAAGTGAAGATGCCATATTAGAAAGCTTAATGTCGTTTAAAAGAGCTGGAGCCTCAGCAATAGTCACTTATTTTGCTCTAGATATTGCTGCTAAAATACAAAAAATTAATTAAAATAGTTTTCTAAAAGAACTCTGGATTTAGGAAATATCAAATTATTAGGAATAAAAAATTTATTCAATAAAACATTTCTTGTAAATAATAAGGATTTTTTTATGAGCAGTTTCGAAATTTGATTTGGTATTTTTTGATTTATCAAAAAAACAGGGACTTCATATTGATATTCATCTATTTTTATTTTTTTTAGACTATGAATATCTTCATTGATAACATTAAATTTATTCAAATTTGTATCATAACCTAGCTCTTTAATAAGATTAATTTCAAAAAAGATATATAATATAATCCAGTTTTCTAATTTTAAGCTGCTTAATAGTTTTTCAAAAGATTTATAAATTCCTTTATAAGGTTGTGACTCAGGTAAAAGAGAGTTTAATAATGCGCATAAAGAGATTAAAGCAGAAGTTCTTTCTTTATCATTAAAATAAATAGGAGATATAGCTTTAATAAGTTCGGTTTTAAAGTAACCGATTTTATTATCATTTTTTGAATTATTCAGAACAAATAGTTTGTTTGATAATTGTAAGTAATTTCTAATTTTTCTTGAATTACCCCCATAAACAATTCCACCAACTTTTCCCTTATTAAAGGTAAAAACATTTATGATATTTGCATTTTCTCTGAATTTTCTTTTTGATAAAAGATAACACTCATCTTCCCAGTTCATAAAATTTTAAGCAAGCGTAATAATTTAGTAGCTGCGTCTTGTTGAGCATTTTTTTTAGAGGATCCTGTTCCTAAAATTTTTTTAGAATTAGTTATTTGGACTTCTGTTTTAAATAAAGGTTTGTGTTGTGGGCCTGTTTTTTTGTAAAATGTATATTTTGGTAATTTCTTAAATTTCTTTAAACTATGTTCTTGTAATTGTGTTTTTGAGTCAATCATAGGTAAAATAGAATTTTCTAAATGTTCATTCCAAAAGTTCAAAACAAATTCTTCAGCAGATTTTATCCCTCCATCTAAATATATGGCTCCAATTATAGCCTCCAAACAATCACTCATAATTTTGTCAGCAGATCTTTGTAAAGTTTTATGAGATTCTCCTAAAGACATAAATTTTTTAATATTTAATTTGTTAGCTATAATAAAACAGGTTTTTTTATTAACAAGATTTGCAAATTTTTTATCAATTATACCCTCTTTTTCATCAGGATAAATTTCTATTAATTTTTTTGATATAACTAAACCCAAAACTCTGTCTCCTAAGAATTCTAGTTTTTCATTATTATTAAGATTATCAAAACTTTTATGAATTAAAGATTTTTCAAGTAAATTAGGATTTTTGAAATTATAATTTAAGATTACTTGCAATTCTTTGTTTAAATTTTTCATTTTATCTTTTTAAATGACCTGTCTATTCTGAATGAATTTCCTAAGTTCCAAAATTTTAGTAAACTTCCTTTTACTGTATCATTTGAAAAAAATATAATTTGAGCTTTACCAACCAGATTAACAAAGTTTACATTTCCCAAATATCTACTATCTTTTGAACAATCTCTATTGTCTCCTAGTAAAAAAAAATGATTTTTAGGAACTATAAATTTTCTTGTATTTTTTAAAGTCCCTGATTCATTGTAAACGGCAATATGTTTAGTCCCGTTAGGCAACGTCTCCTCATATACATTTACTTTAAATGAAAATTTACCACATCTAATTGAGTCACTCGTGTTGATCTTTTTCCTAATAATCTTTTTATTATTTATATAAATATCACCTTCTATAAATTGTATTTCATCTCCAGGTAATCCAATTAATCTTTTAATATAATCAGTTCTGTTATCTACGGGTGTCTTAAAAACAACTAAATCTCCTTGCTTGGGATGTTGGTAATTAATTCTTTCGTTGAAGAGGTTTGGGCTAAAAGGAAATGAATGTTTGCTATAACCATAAGTATATTTTGAAACAAAAATTCTATCTCCAATTAGCAATGTTGGTTCCATTGATGAGGAAGGTATATAGAAAGGTTGAAAAATAAGTGATCTTATAATCACTGCAATAATTAATGCGCCTAATATTGTTTTAATATTCTCTATAACAGAATTAATTATTTTTTTATTTTTCATATAGAAATAACAACTGTAGCTACGGCAAATGGTTTATCGTCAGACAAAGATAAAAAGATATTAAATTTTTTTTTATTTAAAATTTTATAAACTACTTTTTTTGTGTTGCCTAATAGTTTAATACTAGGTTTTCCTGATTTAATATTATGGACGATAATTTCATTAAAATTTATTCCTTTAGAAATTCCAGTTCCTAAAGCTTTTGAAAATGCTTCTTTGGCTGCAAATCTTTTAGCATAGCAATTTGCTTTATTAATTTGATTGCTACATTTTTTAACTTCATTTTTACTAAACAATCTATGTATAAAATCTCTATTTTTTAAAGATTTTTTAATTCTGTTTATGTTTGCTATATCTGTTCCAATTCCGTAGATTTTCATTATCTAATTATTTTTTTAAAATACTTAATACTGTTAGCAAAGCCTACAAATATAGAATCACCTATTAAAAAATGACCGATGTTAAATTCTTTTATTCCTTTTACTTTTGATAAAATTTTTGCTGATTTATAAGTTAATCCATGACCAGCATGAACTTCTAAGTCTATTTTATTTCCTAAAACCACAGCTTTTTTAATTTTATTTAATTCATTTTTAAAGCTTTTATTTTGGTTTACTAAATTACAAAATTTACCTGTATGAATTTCAACACAGTCAGCATTTAAAAATTTTGCTTTTTTAATGTCTGATTGATTTGGTTCTATAAATAAACTCACTCTTGATTTGTTTTTTTTTAATTTATGAATAATCTTTTTTAAAAATATTTGATTAAAATTTAAGTTTAGCCCTCCTTCTGTAGTTATTTCCTTCCTTTTTTCAGGAACAATACAAATGAAGGGTGGTTTATGTTTCAAAGCTATTTTTAACATTTCTTTTGTTGCAGCTATTTCTAAATTTAGGGGAATCTTTAATTTAGAAATGATTGATTTTAAATCACTATCATTAATATGCCGCCTGTCCTCTCTTAAATGTATTGTTACAGAGTCAGCTCCATATTTTTCTGCCAAAATAGCTGCTCTTAAGGGGCTAGGATATTTCTCTCCTCTGGCATTTCGAACTGTTGCAACATGATCAATATTTACACCTAATCTGATTTTTTTCATTAAAGATTTCTACTGCCTGGTTTGACAGCTTCAATTAAAGAAAGATTTTTAGGTAAATTATCTTTTGTATATGTTGGTATATCTAGTTTAATTTGAGATACAATTTTTTCCTTTATATCGGACTGGTCTTTAGATCTATCTATTATACATCCATAGCCAACTATTTTTGCTTCTGCTTTGCTAACTAATTTTGAACATTCTAAACTAGATTTACCAGTAGTAATTACATCTTCTACAATAAGAACCTTCTCATTTTTTTTTATTAAAAAATCTCGTCTTAACCTGAATTCACCGTCTACTCTCTCTGCAAATATAGTTTCTTTATTTAATATTCTTCCTATTTCGTACCCTATGATAATTCCACCCATTGCTGGAGATAAGATTAAATTAAAATCTTCGAAAGATGATTTTATTTTTTGCGCAAGTGAATTGCATATTTTTGATGCCTTTTTAGGTTTACTAAGTAATTGAGCACACTGGACATATTTTGAACTATGTAGGCCAGATGACAAGATAAAGTGCCCATCGATTATGGCCTTAGTTTCTTTTAAAATTTTCAAAGATTCTTCGTATGAAAGCAT
>CEOP01100148.1_pt1 | contig 10224 bp, 6 predicted proteins | sample 361301 | NCBI WGS metagenome assembly CEOP01 (sample SAMEA2619548, study PRJEB7988) | marine metagenome | biome: marine biome (ENVO:00000447); feature: deep chlorophyll maximum layer (ENVO:xxxxxxxx); material: "saline water (ENVO:00002010), including plankton (ENVO:xxxxxxxx)" | depth 55 m
CAATATAGACATTTTTAGTTTCATTATCGTAAGTATCTCTTAAAGTTCTCTTAATAATGTCACCTTCTTCATACACTAATGATGGGGCATTAGAATCTAACGCGTTATTTTTTATTTCCTCCCAAGTTGATATTGTGTTTTGAAAATCTTTTTGTATTTCATTTTTTGTTTTATTCGCACCAGCAGTTCTAACAATTACTCCCATGCTTTTTGGTATATCAATCTCATTAAGAATATTTCTTATTTTGTGTCGATCAGAGGAATTAAAAATTTTTCTAGATATTCCTCCTCCTTTGGCTGTGTTTGGCATTAAAACTATATATTTTCCAGCTAAAGATATGAATGTTGTAAGAGCAGCTCCTTTTTGACCTCTTTCTTCTTTAATAACTTGAATTAAAATTACCTGTCCTGGTTTGATAACTTCCTGAATCTTATATCTCTTGATTCCAAAAGAGGATTTTACTTTTTCCCTATATTCTTGTTTTTTATTATTTTTTTCGATTTGATTTTCACTATCCTCATTTTTGTCATCCTTGTTTTCAGATTGATTTTGAGATTGTGAATTATCTTGATTGTCTTCAACAACCTTTTCTTTTAGTTCCTCTCTAATCTTTTCTTCAGCTATTCTAATTTTTTCTTTGTCTTCCGACGGTAATTGATAATAATCTGATTGAATATCATTAAAAGCTAAAAAACCGTGTCGCTCTCTACCAAAATTTACAAAAGCTGCCTGCAAAGATGGTTCAACTCTACTTATAGTAGCAAGATATATATTATTTTTAAAATTTAAATTATTCTTGTCTTCAAATTCATATTCTTCGATTGAGTGATTTGATTTAAGAACAATACGTGTTTCATTTGGATGCGATGCATCAATGTATAAATTTTTTTCCATTTTATTAGAATTCCTTTAAGATTTTTATAATTTGCTATTTTTAAATTTGTCATAGGGTATATTTTATACAATTTTGTGAATAAATACACGATTTTAATTTTCTATGCCTAAAGATAGTCAGAATTGTAATTATAAATAAAATTATGTTAAAATTTCTTAATTTTTCAGCTAAATTTACAATTATATTTTTTATTATTGTCATATTATTTGTATTTTCAACTTTATGGTATTTTTCAGTTGGACTGCCTGATTATAAAAAGCTTTCAAATTATCAACCGCCAATATCTAGCAGGGTTTACTCGGAGGATAGTAAATTAGTAGCAGAATATGCAATAGAAAAAAGACTATTCATACCATATGAGTCTGTACCACCAAAAGTTATAAATTCCTTTTTATCTGCGGAGGATAAAAATTTTTTTAGCCACCCAGGAGTAGACGCAAAAGGTATATTGCGTGCAGTTATTAAAAATATAAAAAATATCACACAAAATAAAAGATTAGAAGGTGCTTCAACAATCACCCAGCAAGTAGCCAAAAATTTTTTACTTACTAACGAAGTTTCAATGAAGAGAAAAATTAAAGAGGCTATTTTGGCTTTTAGAATTGAAAGGGCATACACAAAAGAGAGAATATTAGAGCTTTATTTAAATCAAATTTATTTAGGCCAGGGTACTTACGGAATAGCGGCAGCAAGTTTGGAATATTTTAATAAGTCAGTTAAAGAATTAAATTATTCAGAGGCATCTCTTTTAGCAGCTTTACCTAAGGCTCCGAGTAAATATAATCCATATAAATATCCAGAAGTTGCTAAATTTAGAAGAAATTTAGTTCTTGAGAATTTAGAGGAAAACAATTTCATTGCAAAAAAAGAATTAGATAAATTTAAAAATTCAAAGCTTCAACTCAAAAGAAGAAAAATTGAAATAGTTAATGAAGCAAACTCATACACAGAGGAGGTAAGAAGGAGTGTAAAAAATAAATATGGTTTTGAAAAATTATATTCACAAGGGTTAAGTATTAGCACGCCACTCAAGATAAATTATCAAATACAAGCTCTTGAGTCTCTAAGAAAAGGTATTGAAGATTATGATCGTAGACAAGGCTGGAGAGGAGCAGTTACAAATAAAATTAGAAATAAAAATTGGGAGAAAACAATTTCTAAATATAAACTTGATCCTACTCTTAATTGGAATTTAGCTGAAATTACATCAGTAGAAAACAACGAAATAAATTTCAAGATAATAGAAAAAGAAAACACTGTAGGGTCTTTATTCTATAAAAATATTAAATGGTCAATTCCAAAAAATAAATCAGTACAAGACATTCACAAAATTGGAGATATTGTTTTTGTTAAGAATTATAAAAATTCTTGGCAGTTGAAACAATATCCAAAAGTTAATGGCGGAATTGTAGTTTTAGATCCTTTTACCGGAAACGTTCTCGCTTTAGTCGGCGGTTTTAATTTTAAAACAAGTGAATTTAACAGAGTAACGCAGGCAAAAAGACAACCTGGATCTGCATTTAAACCAATTGTCTATGCTGCAGCACTTGAAAACGGTTTTTCACCTAATTCCATAATACTCGATGCACCTTTTGTAGAAAGCCAAGGAGTCGGTCTTAAAAATTGGAAACCGGAAAACTATGGAAAAAAATTTTATGGTCCATCAACTCTTAGAAAAGGTATTGAATATTCAAGAAATTTAATGACTGTAAGAATAGCAAAAGTTTTAGGTTTAGAAAAAATTTTAGATTTGTCAAAAAAATTAAATATCTACAATGAAATTCCAGAATTATTGTCTGTTTCATTAGGAGCCGCAGAAACTACCTTAATCAATTTAACATCTGCGTATGCACCTTTTGTTAATGGTGGAATAAAAATAGAGCCCAAACTTATTTCTAGGATACAAGATCGAAGAGGAAAAACCATTTTTCAAGAAAAAAATAGAGAGTGCATTGGTTGTGATAAATTTATTAATGAAGATATCGAACTACCAAAGATAAAAAACAATAGCAAAAAAGTAATAAGTGAGGAAACTGCTTATCAAATGAATTCAATTTTACAAGGAGCAGTTAAAAGAGGAACTGCAAAAAAATTAAGAACTTTAAAAGTTCCGCTTGCAGGAAAAACTGGAACTACAAATGATAATTATGATGCTTGGTTTATTGGATTTTCATCAAATTTAGTAATTGGTGTTTATATTGGCTATGACACTCCAAGAACACTTGGTAAATTTGAAACTGGTTCAAAGGCAGCGTTACCTATTTTCAAAAATTTTGTAGAAAAAGCTTTATTTAAAGAAGATTTTGCGGAATTTAAGATACCAGAAAACATTTATCTTACATCTTTGAACTATGATACAGGTTTGAAATCAGCCGCAGGTGAAAAAAACGTTATTATTGAAGCTTTAAAGATTGGAGATATTAACAGCATAGATAATAATGATTTAGTATCAACAAGTGCTCGTGATAAAATAGTAAAATTTAGACAATTTTATTAATGGAAAATTTTGAAAACATAATATCCATAACTCAAAAAACCTTAAATAATATTAGGGGGTATCTTTGATAATGAAAAAGTCGAAGATAAAATTGACGAGTTAGAAAAAATTACTTTAAAAGAAAATTTTTGGAAAGATAAAGAGTTAGTTAAAAAAACCGTAAAACAAAAAAAAATATTTGAAGATATTATAAACTCCTACAAAAAATCTTTAAAAGACTTAAACAATCTCAAAGATTTATATTTATTAGCCACTCAAGAAAAAGATGAAGAAACTATAAATGATTGTAATAAAAAAATAGAACAAATTTTAAAAGAAGTTAAAAAAAATGAAATTAATTGCTTTTTATCTGGTGAAAACGATGATTACGATATTTATCTTGAAATTCATGCTGGTGCAGGCGGAACAGAAAGTCAAGACTGGGCAGATATGCTTCGTAGAATGTATATGAAATGGTTTGATAAAAAACAGTTTAGCTATGAAATTATAAGTGAGCATAAAGGTGAGGAGGCGGGAATTAAATCATCTACAATCAAAGTGTCCGGTAACTATTTATATGGGCTAATGAAATCAGAGTCTGGAGTTCATAGATTAGTTCGTATCTCACCATTTGATAGTGGAGCCAGAAGACATACAAGTTTTGCCAGTGTATGGATCTATCCAGCAATCGAAGATGATATAAGTGTCAAAATCGATGAAAAAGATTTGAGAATAGACACTTATAGATCAAGTGGTGCTGGCGGTCAGCATGTAAATACCACAGATAGTGCTGTAAGAATTACTCATATACCCACAAAAATAGTTGTCCAATGTCAAAATGAAAGATCACAACACAAAAATAAAGAAACTTGTTTTAAAATGTTAAAAGCAAGGTTGTATGAATATGAAATGCAAAAAAAAGAAGAAGAAAATCAAAAAGAATTATCTACTAAAACAGACATAGGCTGGGGCCATCAAATAAGATCATATGTACTACAACCTTATCAACTTGTAAAAGATCTAAGAAATAAAGTTGAAAATACTAATCCCGTGAGTGTGTTGAACGGAAATATTGACCAATTTATAGAAGAGGGAATCAAAAATAAAAAATGAAAAAAATAGTTTTTAATTTTATTTTAATATTCATTTTTTTATTTGTTTCTTTATTAATTGTATTATCAAGTTATGGGGTAGAAACAGATAAGTTTAACAAAATAATAATTAAAAAAATTTCTCAAACAAAAAACATTAATATTGAATTAAATACAATAAAATTTAAGATAAACCCAAAGGAATTGAGTTTATTTTTAGAAACTCAAAACCCAAAAATTTCTTATAGAGATATTTCTGTACCCGCAAAAAATATTAAGGTCTATATTGATTTTTTATCTTTATTTAAATCTGATACTCAAATTAAAAAAATTAGCCTTATTTTAAAAGAATTAGATATCACTCAACTTAAAAAATTATCTGCAATGATTAAGCCTTCAAATTTTAAAAGCTTATTAAATAATAAAGTAAAAGAGGGACAGGTAATAACTGAAATAGTATTTTATCTAACAGAAAAAAGCACAATACAAAATTTTATAGCAAAAGGCTCAGTTAAAAATTTAAAAGTTGAATTATTTAATAGTTTAAACTTTTCCGACGTAAACTTAGAATTTTTTGCAGACAAAAATGATTTATTGATAAAAAATATCATTGGAAAATTAGATAAAATTGAAATATCTGATGGCGATATAAAATTAAATTTAGATACCGGAATAAAACTTACCTCAAATTTCAATTCTAAATTTAATATTGATGAAAAATTTTTTAAAAAATATGATAAACTTTTTAGTAGATATGAGTTTAGTAAAAATATAAAAAATTTAAAAGTAAATTTAAATAATAATCTTAATATTGATTTTGATAAAACTTACAAAATAAAGGATTACAATTACAAAATTTCCGGGAATCTAGAAAAAGCTAAATTTGAATTGGCTAGATCTTTTAAAAATAGTTTTATTACTGAAGGTATTAAGCAGATTTATTTATCAAATTTTCAGATTTCAACGATCTTTGCTCAAAATAAAATTCAAACTAATGGAGAGGGTAAATATTCATTTAACAATCTTGATTATTTAAATTTAATATTAGAAAATAATTTCAATAAAGATACAACTAATTTAAAATTAAATTTTGATTATAAAAATAGTTTAGATTTATCTTTTATAAACTACAAAAAAACAAAAAATTCACTAGCTAATTTAAATTTAGATTTAGAAAAAAAAGCAGATAAAATTAAGATTAAAAACCTGAGTTATCAGGAGGGAAAAAATGTAATTAAAATTAACTCTTTAGTATTTGATAATAATTTTGTTTCATATTTTAAAAAAATTGACGTGAAAACTACAGATAATGATTTTTCTATACAGAATAACAATAAGATTATTATCAAAGGGAACAAGTTTGATGCTTCTAATTTAGCTAAATTTTTTACTGACTCGGGTGAAAAAAATATTTTTAATAAAATAAATGAAAGTATTGAAATTTCATTTAAAAATATAAAAGTACCTTTGTCAGATGAGCTTCAAAATTTCAATTTAATAGGCAATATCGAAAAGGGTAAATTTACTAAAATTTCCTCTAAAGGAGATTTTGGTGCCAATAACTTTTTGGATATATCAATGAAGAAAAATAAAAATTCAGATAAAAAATACTTAGAAATATATTCTGATTTAGCGCAACCTTTATTAACTGAATATAGTTTTTTTAAAGGACTTGTAGGAGGTAAATTGTTTTTCACATCAGAAATTGATGGGTCAAAGTCAAACTCTGTACTTACAATTGAAAATTTTAAAGTAAGCAACGCACCTGACTTAGTAAAACTATTATCTCTAGCTGACCTAAGTGGACTGGCAGATTTAGCTGAAGGAGAGGGATTATCTTTTGATATATTAGAAATTGATATGGAAAAAAATCAAAGATTTTTAAAATTAAACGAAATACTTGCTTTAGGCCCAAGTATTTCAGTCTTAATGGAAGGTTATCAAGATGAAGAAGGTTTGACTAGTTTAAGAGGCACTTTAGTACCTGCTAAAACTTTAAATAAAATGATTTCAAAAATCCCAGTTATTGGAAAAATTGTTATTCCAAAAGAGGTTGGAGAAGGATTATTTGGCATAAGCTTTAAAATAAAAGGACCTAAGGGAAAAATAAAAACGACCATAAATCCAATAAGAACATTAACTCCTAGATTTATTCAAAAAATTTTAGATAAAAATAAAAATATTAAATAATTTTCACTAGGTAATGTTTTTTCTTTCCATAAGAAAGTTTTAATATATTTTTTTTAAAATCTTTTAATTTGAGCAATTTTTTCTCATCTTCAATAACTTGACCGTCAATTTTAAAACCTTTGTTAGCTACTGCTCTTCTAGCTTCACTTTTTGAGGGAAGAATTTTGTTGTCTGAAATAAAGTCTAATATATTTATTCCTTTTTTTATTTCATTCAAATTAACTATTATTTCAGGCAAGTCAGCACCTAGCCCACCTCCTTCAAATGTATCTTTAGCAGTTTGTTCAGCTTTTTTTGCTGCTTCTTCACCATGAAGTATTTTGGTAGCTTCATTAGCTAATAAAACTTTTAAATTATTTATATTTTTTTCATTTTGAAAAATTTTTTCTAATTCCTCTAATTTTATTTCAGTGAAAAAATTCAAAAACCTTTTTACATCTCTATCATCTGTATTTCTCCAGAACTGCCAATAATCATAAGGAGATAAATTATCTTCATTTAACCAAACTGCACCTTTTTCAGTTTTACCCATTTTAGCACCCGAAGCTAGAGTAATTAAAGGTGAGGTAATTCCATATGCCTCTTTTTGTAAGATTCTTCTTATTAGATCTATACCATTTACAATATTTCCCCACTGGTCGGAACCTCCAATTTGTAAAAGACAATTATTATTTTTATATAATTGGTAAAAATCATAAGCTTGCAAAATCATGTAATTGAATTCCATATAACTAAGGGACTGTTCTCTTTCCAATCTTACCTTTACGCTATCAAAAGTAAGCATCTTATTTATTGTAAAATGACTTCCAATATCTCTTAGAAATTGAATATAATTTAATTTTGTTAACCACTCTGCATTATCTACAAATATAGGTGCTGTTTTTTTATTCGATGTGTCAAGAATCTTATTAAAAACTTTTTTAATACTTTTAATATTTTTTGTAATTTGATCTTGGTTAAGAATTTTTCTTGTAGAGTCTTTACCCGAGGGATCACCAATTAAAGTTGTACCTCCACCTAATAAAACTATTGGCTGGTGTCCATGTTTCTGCATCAATCTTAAAATCATTATTTGAAGCAAACTGCCAACATGTAAACTGCTTGCTGTACAGTCGAAACCAATATAACCTGATATTGAGTTTTTATTACAAATTTCGTTTAGTTTATTTAAATTTGAGCATTGATTTAAATACCCTCTTTGTTGCATTTCTTGTAAAAATATATTTTTCATAGCGATATTTATTTAAGCAACTATTATACAAAAATTGTTATAAATAAATAAAAATATGCAAAAAAAATGGATCTGTTTAGGTTTAATGAGCGGCACTTCTGGAGATGGTGTAGATGCCTCTATAATCTCAACAAATGGGATCAATCAATATGAGTCAATTAAAGATAAATATTATGAGTACGATACAAGTATTTACAAAGATATTCACAATCTAAAAGATAAGATTAGTAAATTTGAACATTTAAAAAAATACAGTAAAGATATAAATGATGTAGAGAGAAAAATAACAATTTTCCATGCTAAAATAATAAAAGAATTAAAAATTAGCGATGACACTATAATAGGTTTTCATGGGCAGACTATTTATCACAATCCAAAAGAAAAAATTTCAAAACAATTAGGAAACGGAAAATTATTAAATCAATTAACGAGCAAAAATATTGTATATAATTTTAGAAACAATGACATTTTAAATGGCGGAGAGGGTGCACCCTTAACACCTATTTTTCATCAATTAATTGCAGCACAAAACAATATAAGTTTGCCAGTATGCTTTCTTAATATTGGAGGTATATCAAATATTTCTATCGTAGAAAACAGAAACAATTTTTTAAAATTATTTAGCCAAGATATTGGTCCAGGCAATTGCCTCATTGACTCTTGGGTAAGAAAAAATTCAGAAAAAAAATTTGATTTAAATGGAATGCTTGCTTTGAGTGGAACAAAAAATCAAATAATTTTTGAGCAAGCACAAGAATTATATATGAATAGAAATAATAAAAAAAAATTATCATTTGATGTTAATGATTTTGATATATCTTTTGCTAGAGGATTAAATCTAGAGGACGGTGTTGCTACTCTTACAGATTTTTCAGGTAGCATAATCGGAGAAAAATTAGATTTTTTGATAAAAGATTCAAAATTGAAAATTAAAAAAGTTTTACTATGTGGAGGTGGAAGAAAAAATAAAGTTTTAATTGATAAAATTAGGGAAAATCTACCATCTGATATTAAACTAAAAAATCTAGATGACTTAAAAATTAACGGAGATTTCATAGAGTCCCAAGCGTTTGCTTTCTTAGCTATTAGATCAATTCTAAAACTGCCTATTTCCTTTCCGAATACCACGGGATGTAAAATGCCTTGTTTAGGGGGTGATATTATTAAAAATTAAATTAACGCAGTTTTTTCTTTGAGATATTTTTCAATCTCTGAAGTCAATTCTTTTTCTTTGTTTTTAAAAAAATGATTAGAGTTTTTAATTTGTGAAAAAACTACTTCAACGCCTTTTTGACTTTTTATTCGATTGTCTAAATCACTTATACTCTCTTTAGTAACCAATTCATCATTTTCACTATAAATAACTTGTCCAGATGTTGGACAAGGTGCCAAAAAAGAAAAATCATAAACATTAGGTTGAGGTGATACAGCAATAAAGTTATTTACTTCAGGCCTTCTCATAATTAATTGCATACAAATCAATGAACCAAAAGAAAAACCAGATACCCAGCACTGACTGTAATCTAAGTTTTGTCGTTCAATCCAATCAAGAGCTGCTGCTGCATCAGATAACTCGCCTTGGCCATTATCGAAAACACCATCACTTTTTCCAACACCTCTAAAGTTTACTTTTATTACTGAAAACCCGTTTTCCAAAAAAATATTATACATAAGCTGAACAATCCTATTATTCATAGTTCCTCCATATTGAGGATGGGGATGTAAAACAATCGCTACAGGAGATCCAAATTTTGGATTTTTATAATATTTAGCCTCGAGTCTTCCTGCGGGTCCCGGTATAAAAATTTCTAAACTTTTTGGCTTCATGATTGATAATGATTATTATTTTTAAATAAAAGTTATGTTTTATAACACGTTTTTATGCGGCAAATGATTTTTTTTAAATCATACTAAAATAGTAGGAATTAAATCAAAAATATTGTAATACAACGTTAATTTATGAAATTAACTACAAAAGGTAGATACGCAGTAATGGCAATGGCTGACTTAGCTCTATTTAGAGATAAAGGTCCAACCAATTTGACAGATATTTCTTTAAGGCAAAATATCTCGCTAGCCTATTTGGAGCAGATATTTATAAAACTAAAAAAAAATAATTTAGTAAAAAGCGTTAGAGGTGCTAAAGGAGGGTATGTATTAGAAATCTCTCCTGAAGAAATTAAAATCTCTAATATAATTTCAGCAGTAGATGAAGAAGTAAAAACGCTTAATTGTAAGAAGGAGTCAAAAAGAGGCTGTAACAATAAATCTTCAAAATGTATTACTCATAATTTATGGGATCAGTTAGATCAGCATATCAATAATTTCTTTGAAAAAGTA
>CEOP01457823.1_pt1 | contig 10218 bp, 3 predicted proteins | sample 361301 | NCBI WGS metagenome assembly CEOP01 (sample SAMEA2619548, study PRJEB7988) | marine metagenome | biome: marine biome (ENVO:00000447); feature: deep chlorophyll maximum layer (ENVO:xxxxxxxx); material: "saline water (ENVO:00002010), including plankton (ENVO:xxxxxxxx)" | depth 55 m
TCGGATCAAGGCGATGGTAGAAGTGACGATTTCCCGGATGAGCCTACTCAATGGAATGATACTGATAATGATGGATACGGAGATAATCCTCTTCCTGCTTATCAGGGGGATGCTTGTCCTAACACCTATGGAACTAGTTACCAAGATAGATTTGGATGCCCTGATGGAGATAGCGACGGTTACTCTAACGAAGGAGATGAGTTCGAAAATGATCATACACAATGGGTTGATTCCGATAATGATGGAGTCGGCGATAACAATTATCCTGGCATCCATTACCAGGTACACGAATTCACTGAATTGCGCTATGATCAGACTGGCGATGCATTCCCAATGAATCCAACTCAATGGAATGATACCGATGCTGATGGCTGGGGTGATAATTACGACAATGCCTCATGGACTGCAAAACGGCCAGTAAATGACTTGTCAACGCCAGACATAGATGAGAGTTGGCCTGGTGATTACTTATCCAATGCAACACAGGTTGACAAATTCCCTCTATTCCGATACCAATGGGCTGATAGTGATGGAGACTGGATTGGTGATGAGCCGAATACTCCTCTATCAGATGGATGCCCATATCAATGGGGGAATTCTACTGAAGATAGAGTTGGATGTTTAGACAGTGATGGCGATAAGTGGTCAAATCCTACCCCGAATTGGCTAGCTCACCCTCTAGGAGATGCGGATGCATTCCCTGACGACCCCACGCAATGGAGAGACAGTGACGGCGATAACTTTGGAGACAACACGTCTGGCAACGATCCCGACGAGTGCCCTGGAGAGTATGGGACATCGTCTCTTGATAGAGTAGGTTGCCCAGATGCCGATGACGATGGATGGTCCAATGCTGGCGATCCGTTCCCCCAAGATAGAACTCAATGGGAGGATAGAGATGGAGATAATTACGGAGATAATCCGTTAGGAAATAATCCTGATGCATTCCCTGATGATTCTAGCCAATGGGCCGATTCAGATGGAGATGGGTGGGGTGACCGTCCAGTCCAACCTAACGGTGATTTATTCCCTAATGACAAAACGCAATGGAGTGATTTTGATAATGACGGGTTTGGAGATAATCCTGAAGGCAATAATGGCGACCAATGCAGGGAAACATGGGGTCAATCAACAATTCCTGCAGTAAGAGGTTGTCCTGACACCGACGGTGATGGAGTAGTAGATCCTCTGGATGGCCCCGATGGTATTTTCAAAGATGATTTCTACCAACAAAGCGATAGAGACGGGGATGGGTTTGGTGACAACCAAGCCGTACCTAATGGTGATGATTGTCCAGATGAATACGGCACCAGTAACATGAATGGATTGTTGGGTTGTCCTGATGATGATGGTGATTTGTATGCAAATACAGAAGATGATGATCCCGATGATATTTTGCAATGGAAGGATACAGACCTAGATGGATTTGGAGATAACTATGACTGGGTTAACACAACTATTGCTGATGATCTAGATCCAAATAATCTAATCACAATAAGGGACCAATGGGGGGACGCATTCCCTACAGACCCAAGTCAATGGTGGGATACCGATGGTGATGGATTTGGAGATAACAGCACAGGAAGGCTTCCTGATGCTTTCCCAATCCGTGCAACGCAATGGGCTGATACCGACGGTGATAGTTATGGAGACAACAATAAAGTAGGCTCTTGGCAGCCTGATTTCTGTCCAAAATTGTACGGTGAATCGACTATAGATTATTTCGGTTGCCCCGATGCTGACAAAGATGGAGTGTCTGACCAAACAGACCCTTGCCCTTATGATGATACGAAAAGTGAAGGGATTAGAGGACAGGTTTCTTGTGCATCGTTTGATGATCACGATGATGATGGAGTTCCAAACAAATTTGACGCTGATTTCGTTGCTGGATCTGGGGATGATGGATTTTCTATCGACGGGAATGTAATGATACTGCTCGGCTTACTTGTATTCCTACTAGCTGTTATTTCGGTTGCAATGGTTGCTAAGCAAGCAGGAAGAAGAAAGGCTGCTTACAACCAAGCTGAAGATATGAAAGTTTCAGCAATGTTCCAAGAGGAAGAGGCGAGAAAGCAAGAATGGATTGACTACTATGTAACCCAGGGCGATACCGCCAAAGCAATCGAACTGGGATGGACTCCACCTGCTGAAGTGCCACAGTGGCAACAGCACCAAATGCAACAAGAACAGGCAGAACAAGCTTCGATTCCAACAATGTTCAGTCTAGATGATGTGGATTAATCTCGCTGGGCTTTAGCCTTCTCTCTACGAGCTTTTTCTGCTAAATTGTCATCGAAGGAAAGAAAATCTAGAGCATTCCATTTCGAATCATCATCCAAAGCCATTAGGGCTTCGTTGGTAGAAAGTAACTCTTCAACCGTGATATAAGTAGGATTCGAGCCATTAGAAAGTTGATACTGATGACCGGGTAAAACCAACCAATCGCTTGGCAACTTAGAAAGAATCGTTCGCAAATACTGGAGTGAAGACCTCTGAGCGATAACATCTCCGCCAAATAAATCAGTTCTTCCACAGCGTCCTAAAAACATACAATCGCCGCTGATGACTACGCCTTCACCGATGAATGTCATATGACCAGGGGTGTGACCGGGAGTACAATGTGCTTGCACGACTAAAGATCCAATTTTCTGAATTACTGAGGAGTTAGGAGGATTTGTCCATTCTTGATTTGAAGGTCCGCTCCAACCTCTAAGGGATTCGTTTGAATGAACCCAAACCTGCTTATCTTGCAAACCATCGACTCCTTTTGCATGGTCCCAATGCGAGTGTGTTAGCCAGACCTGCTCTAACTGCCAATCATTCTGTGAACACACGTTTAGCCAATAATCTGAGAAGAAAGGGTCGATTATCGCTGCTTTGCCGGTTTTTTTACAGACAAGCAAATGATTGAGATTATCCCAATCGCCTAACTGTGCCTGAAAAACAAGCATTTTTTCAGTCTCGAGTATGCATTCCGCCATCTGCGCTCACCAATAGCATGAACCGCATCACTTCTAAGGGATGACGCCCATGGTAAACCATGGGCAGAGAGCGCATGCTGGCAGTGTTACTAGCCGGCCTACTGGTTGCGATGGCTCCCAGTGCCCTTGCTGACAATACAAATGTCAGTTTGGAGGCGAGCCTCGTAGAGGCTCCAGACAAAGGATGGTATGCTTCAGGAGAAATTATTGAGATTTCAGCCGTCTTGACAAATGATGGCGATGCTGCTAGTATCATTGTTGACCCATCTTGTGACCAAGTTCTCAACGTATGGAATATGGATTCCTTAATTGTTGATGGAAGCGAAAATTGTCTAGGACAAAGCAGAGGATTAGATCTTGATGCATTCTCTTCAACCGACTTGAATACTCTATCGTGGGACCTTACTGATTCGAATGGTGAACTTGTTCCATCGGGAGACTATATTCTCGAATATTTCTTAGCTGGTGAAGAATTATCATCAACTGTAAATGTTCATGTTCAAACACCAATAACTGCCCCTCTGGGCTTGGAAATGGAAGTTATTGCTACCGCTAGAGATGGCGTACATGCAGAATCATCTCCGAGTATTCTTTCGATCAGACTTCATAATTCATTGAGTGAACAAATGGATTTAGACTTTGGAGATTGCAGACTTGCAATCAATTCTGAATTATTTAGTCCATGTGGCCCAAGTCTTCTATCAGGGCATGAAGTTGTAACTATCGCTCAGATTCCATATATGCTTAGTTTTGGTGAAAATACATTCACTGTATCTCTAGGAGATAATGTACTATCGCAAACTGTCATGCTAGAAGCTGTAGCAGATGAAGACGAAGGTGTGAACTCGGGAGACCTAGGATCACTTGCCGTAAGTTTAGCCCTAGAAGGCGATGATGAATTCGGCGAAATGGAAAGTTTTGATTCTGAAATTATTATTCAAAATAGCGGAACTCAAGATGTTTCACTCGAGTTTTCTGATTCTTGTAGAGGTGAAGTTTGGATCATAGATTCATCTGGGGACGTAGTTTTAGATTCTAGAGCGGTGAAGGAATGCTCAGAACTAGAAGTTCAAAACTTACTCACCCCTGGCAGTGATAGAAGTTATGCGCAGCCTGATTGGTCATTCATCAACATGGAAGGGTGCCACATTGCCCCGGGGGAATTGTTAGTTGTAATGGAAATCCCTGAGCACGATTTATATTCAACAGATACTATCACATTGACCAGAGATCGTGATACATATTGCGAAGATGTAAATCTGGAGATAGGAGCGGTTGTATCTGGTAAAGATACACTTTCGGTAACTCCTAGTATCACTAGTGATGAAAAGCGCGAGATTACTTGGTCGACTATTTGTGGATTGAAAACCACACTATACGGTCCATCCGGAGAAGTTGAAGATTACCTCTCGGAATGTAATAACAACCAAATCATTTCAATGCAAGTAACTGAAATGTCTCTTGAATCATTTGAATTTGACATGGATGGCTTAGAAGAGGGTGAGTATTCGCTTTACTTCGAAACAAGCACCGCTCCTCAAATTCAATCAACTCTTGCATTTGATTGGCCTATCGCTGATGAAGAAATTATCGAAAATGATGATGTCGAAGAAGAGATTGTAATGCCAACTAGAGTGGTTGAGGGTACTTGGAATATCATTACTAATGATTTGGGGACCTGTTGGTTACTGAACTCTCCTGATGAGGGGGTTGTTACATTAGCAGGCGCACCTGAATTATCATCGTGGTCGCCTGAAGTTGGTGCTACTGGACAATACCTGGTTTACGAATCTGAGGCTGCTCCAGAATGTTCTGAATTCGCAGCAACCGCTGTAATCATTGAGGAAGTATATTCTCAAGAAATAATTCAAACTACTCAGGTAGAGGAAGAAGAAGAGCCTGCAGCTGCAGGGGTTGACTCTGAAGAGGATGAGATAAGCCCAATCGTAATCTCGGTTGGAGTTGTTGTGGCTAGCAGTGGAATCCTTTCTCTTCTCGTTGCTTTAATCGCTACAAATGAATCTTGGAGAATCCCAACTACAAGTGCTGGTTTGTGGCTTCTAGGCCTTATTGGACGAACCAGTGAGACCAGTGACGGAAGATACCAAAGGGGTCGATTAATGGGCTACTTAACAGCAAATCCAGGTTGTCACTTCAGAGCTCTAATGGCTGCGCTTGAAATGTCGAATGGACAAATCACCCACCATCTGAAAATTTTGGAAGATGAAGACCGTATTTGGAGAAGGCCTGATGGGCGCTTGGTTAGGTTCTACCCATACACCTCAAATTTACACCCTGGTATTTTGGAAGAAGATTTGCCCCTCCCTCCGCTATCTCCTGACCCAAATAGTTTGCAAGGCAAGATTTTGCGACTACTGGATGATGATGGCCAAATGAATAAATTCCCTACTCAGGCTGAATTAGCACATCGCTTAGATCGCTCCCAACAACTCGTCAGTCACCATCTAAGAACTCTGCAGAAGTTTGGATTGGTTGAAAAACAGAAGAGTGGCGTTCGAAACCGATACTGCTTGACTAGAGAGGCTGTCTTCCTTCTCGACACTACTGAAGTGTGATTTAGCAGATGGATTCAAGGCCATTGTATTGCTCGACAACTCGCCCCGTAGGGGCGAAGAGGGGTTTTCATGTCGGAATATGTTCCACAAAAGACTGAGGAATCCTGGCAAAAAGCATGGGATGATTCTAAGATTTTCAATGCTGAATTCAAGGCAGGAAATCCAGTATTTTATTGTCTAGAAATGTACCCATACCCGTCTGGTAAAATGCATATGGGGCATGTGAGAAATTATTCAATTGGCGATGCAGTGGCCCGATACAAGCGACTAATGGGCTATGATGTTCTATACCCGATGGGATTCGATTCCTTTGGGATGCCTGCAGAAAACGCAGCGATCGCAGAAGGCGGTCACCCACACGATATTACTGAAAGAAACATGGCTTCTATCACTCAACAAATCAAACGAATGGGTTTTTCTTATGATTGGAGGAGATTGTTGAAAAGTCATGATCCTCAATATTATCGTTGGAATCAGTGGTTTTTCCTTAAATTCCTTGAAAATGGTTTAGCATATCAGCAATTTGCGCCCGTTAATTGGTGTAATGCATGCAATACCGTATTAGCAAATGAGCAGGTCAAAGCAGGTCGCTGTTGGAGATGTAATGGACCTGTAATCCAAAAGGAAATGAGTCAATGGTTCCTTGACATCACCAAGTATGCTCAAGAATTGCTCGATGGATTAGAAACCATCAGTTTCCCAGAGAATGTTAAGGCTCTACAACAAGATTGGATTGGACGCTCTGAAGGAGCAGAAATTGAATTCGGTTTAGAAGGACGAGAAGAAAATATCAGAGTATTTACTACTCGGCCTGATACTTTGTTCGGAGCTACATTCCTAACATTGGCTCCCGAACATGAACTCGCAAAGGAGTTGGTTACTGGAACCGAATTTGAAAGCGATTGGAAAGCGCTTCATGATGAAGTTGTTGCGATGAGTGAGTTTGATCGTATCAAAAACATGGGTAAGAAAAAGGGCGTTCCTACAGGTTCATTCGCCATCCATCCTTTGACTGGAGAAAGGGTCCCTATTTGGGTAGGTAACTTCGTAATTGCATCATATGGAACCGGCGCGGTAATGGCCGTTCCAGGACATGATGAAAGAGACTTCGAATTCGCAAAAAAGTACGATATCCCAATCAAACGTGTATTGATTATGTCAGAGGATAATAGTCCAGAAGATGAACTAGAATCCGCTGAATGTGATTTGGGTTGGATGGTTAATTCAGGAGTCGATGGATTTGACGGGCTGTATGGTGATGAGGCTAAATCTGCAGTATGTGATGCTCTAGAGTCAAAAGGCATGGGTCAAGGAACTGTAAATTGGAAGATTAGGCCTTGGTTGATTAGTAGACAGCGGTATTGGGGAACTCCTATTCCAATTATTCATTGTAATTCTTGTGGAGTTGTGCCGGTACCTGAAGATCAACTACCGGTGGAATTACCCAGAGATGTCGTATTCGATGGCAAAGGAAACCCTCTTGAAACAAGTGATTCATTCTGTAATGTAGACTGTCCGCAATGTGGAAACCCTGCAAAGCGTGAAACTGATACAATGGATACATTCGTTGATTCTTCGTGGTATTTCCTAAGATATACAGATTCGATGCAGAACGAAATCTGCTTCAATCCAGATGTTGCGAATCATTGGATGAATGTTGATTTCTATTGTGGCGGTATCGAGCACGCCCAAATGCATCTAATCTATGCTAGGTTCTGGACTAAGGCTCTACGCGATATTGGATTGCATGATATTGACGAGCCCTTCAATGAATTACTGTGCCAAGGAATGGTGAATAAGTCAGCTCCTTGGTGTGATTCATGTGCAATTACACTCAACGTAGAATTCTCTGGAATGAATTGTCCGCATTGTAATTCTCAGTTAAGTGAGAGAAGCGCAAAGATGAGCAAGAGTCTTGGAAACACGGTTTCTCCTGAAGAAATGATTGAAAAATATGGCGCAGATACCGTTAGACTGTTCATTCTATTCGCTGCAAATCCTACTGCAGGAATGGATTGGTCTGATTCTGCATTAGAAGCAAATTATCGTCAAATGGTACAACTATTCAGTATGCCATCTAACATTCTAGCCTGGAAAGGAGGCCCCAGTAGTATTGACTTGTGGATGAAGGCGCGTCTAAAACAAAGGTGTATTCAATGGCAAGAAGCAATGGATTGCTATGACCTTCGAGGTGCGGTTGATGCGAGTCATTTTGACTTGGTTAAAGACATCAATTGGTACCGTAGACGCGGTGGTGAAAATCCAGTAATCGGAAGAGAAGTTCTAGAAACATGGACCCATATGATATCTGTTGCAACCCCTCATATCGCCGAAGATTGGTGGAAGATGTTGGGCAATAGCGACTTGGTTGCTAGTAGAGTTTTCAAAATTCCTGAGGCGCTTAATTCGGATGAATTGTCTGCCCTTGAATCTGAAACTTATTTGCGGGCCTTTTTGGAACAAGCAAGAAAGGTTGCTAAGGTTGCAACTAAGCATATTGGGGGCAACCCAGAAACTGCTGTTATTCACATATCTAGGCCATGGAAAAGACAACTTGCACAGGCAGCGATATCTCATATTGAATCTGGTCAGAATGTAAAATCATTTGCTGGCGTATTAGCAAATCTGCCCTTCGCTCAAGGTGAAAGGCGTGGTGAAATAATGGGATTCTGGGGTAAGAGGATGCTTCCACAAATTTTCAAATGGTCTGATGAAGAGAAGGCCATGATTTGTGGTTCACTCAACGAGGGCGCTATCCTCAGTGCTGCTTCCACTTTCATCTGTAGCGACCTCGGCTTGGCCAGTATCGATGTCGAGGCTGGAATTGATGACGTCGGCAGAAGTAGTGCCGCCATCCCCTTGTTCCCCTCCATTGTTTACAGTTGAAGCTATATTGTCGACCTTTGGTACTGGTTTAGGCGGTAGTGGTTCTTGTGGTTTGAAAGTAACAATCAAAGCAATAATGACTAATATTCCTGCTACGACAAATAATATCCAAGTCAAGGACGATGATGGTGAATCTTCATCAACACTCGCCTTTCCTTCATCTTGAGTTTTCATAGTACAGCCGGTAGATGAAACCTTGTCGCCTGGAGGTGTTGCTGGGCATAAATCATTCAAATTATGAACACCATCTCCATCATCATCTAATTGAACACCAGAACACCCGTCTGCATCAACATCCATTCCTGCAGGCGTGTACCTACATTGGTCTAAAGAATCCAAAACGCCATCGTTGTCATCGTCGTCATCTTCAGTAGAATCAATACAACCATCTTGGTCCAAATCAGAATGGCTTCCTTGCGGTCCAACAATTCCTCGTGGGCAATTATCAATACTATCTTCATAGCCATCGTTGTCGTCATCAGTATCTTCTTCTTCATCATGACAACCATCGGTGTCATGGTCAAATGAGGCATTCCAATTTATTGCACCCTTTGGACAATCGTCTGATAAATCTAAGACGCCATCTGAATCATCGTCTGCATCCCAGGTGTCATCAATACAACCGTCTTGGTCGTAATCACTATCATGTTCGCTTTCCCAATCAAAGTCGTCTCTTGGACAATTGTCAAATTCGTCATCAATTCCATCGCCGTCAGTATCGGTTTCACAAGCATCTCCGATCCCATCACCGTCTAAATCTGCTTGATCGTCACTTAATCCAGGGCACTTGTCCAATTGGTCAACATATCCGTCTCCATCTGTATCTACATCTTCGCAGCCGTTTTGATCTTCATCATTTTCTAATGTAGAAATCCAGCCTAATGGCCCTTTTTGGCAATCGTCATAGTTGTCATATATTCCGTCATTGTCATCATCTAAATCTTCTGATTCGTCGCGGCATCCATCTCCGTCATGGTCTGTATTTGGAGCTGAGATCCATCCGGTTTCGCCATTATGACAAGCATCAGATGGATCGCCAATTGAGTCACCATCGTCATCATCATCACATGGGTCCCCATACAAATCTCCATCAGTATCTATTTGGTCGGGATTTGCAATTCTTGGGCAATTATCTGAACCATCAGTAAGTCCATCAGAATCATGGTCTCTAGCATAATGCCAAAGCCCGATATCATTATCTCCTGCTGAAGAAATTGAGAAATTACCCATTTGAGCAGTGTTTTGGAAAATTAAACCAATTATTGGAGATTCGTCTTCTCCGAATTGAATTGAACGTGCAACATCATCTCCTGAACCCCCTGTAGATACGGCCCAAACCCATTGATTGGAATTATCTATTTGTGCAACGAATACATCTCTCTTATCACCATTTGAATCTCTATCAGTCAACTCATCTATTCCTAATGTAAAGGTCGAAGTGTATGTACCTGTGACAATTAGATTATCCTTAGAATCAATAACTAGAGATTCTAGATTTTCCCAACCACCACCTCCGGCATTAATGACATCATTCCAAGCACCATTGGAATCTATTGAGGCGTGGAACATATCTCTCCAACCATTAGAAGTGACATTAAGGAAACCAAAATCTGCGGTATCTTCGATTTGGCCGACAATGTGCATCAGACCCATGCTATCGATTGCGCAATCATTAGCCCAATCTTCACCCTCTCCTCCTGCGAAAGCAGTCCATGTGAAATTTCCATCTCCATCCAATTGTGCTGCAAATATGTCAGCCTCACCTTCTGCAAAGT
>CEOP01248761.1_pt1 | contig 10214 bp, 7 predicted proteins | sample 361301 | NCBI WGS metagenome assembly CEOP01 (sample SAMEA2619548, study PRJEB7988) | marine metagenome | biome: marine biome (ENVO:00000447); feature: deep chlorophyll maximum layer (ENVO:xxxxxxxx); material: "saline water (ENVO:00002010), including plankton (ENVO:xxxxxxxx)" | depth 55 m
CAGAACCTTCGATTTGGAATAAGCCATCACTAACATCAAAAATATTTGTGTCATTATTACTTTGAACTTTTATCTTATATAGTTCACTAGTTTTAATATTATTGTTAATTATCCATTCATAAGTACCAGAATTAGGAGCCTTAAGCTTAATAACTTCCCATTTATTTCCCCCATCTTCAGAATAAAATAAATCAATAGTTTTATCATAAATCTTCTTAACACTCCAGACAATTTTTACTTTATCACCAATTTCATACTTTTCTGAACCATTAGGCTTTAATAAAGCTAAATTTATACTTTGCTCTAAAATATTAAACTTTTTGGTGTCATAAATATTTTTATCCAAATCTAATTCTGCTTTAATTAACATACTTTTAAAACCTTTTAAAGAAGGTACATTCCATAAATAATTATCATTATCAATGTTGTTATCTATCTTAACCCATTGCATACCTTTTGTTAATGAATAATATAAATTATATTTTTTATCATTTGTATTTATAATTCTAGTTTGTAATGAAAAAGGCATATTAGTTTTTACTGTATCATTTACATTGTTATCAATTGATATAAAAGGTGCTGCATTAATTGTGAAAATACCGTAATTATCTATAAATTTGTAATTAGCATTTTCTATAGATATTTTTATCATACATTTTGTTGAAGTCTTAATTATGTCAGGAATTTCCCAATTATAAAATGATTTTTTAAGGTCAACACTTTCAACCAATATCCATTCTGTACCTGAATTTAAAGAATAATAAATATTGCCTTTTTTATCATTCAAATGCTTACTCTCCCATTTAATTTTAAATATTTCATTATAATTAAATTTAATTTTATTATTTGACGATAAATTTAAGGTCCCTTCAGGCCTATTTATTTTAAAAAGCCCATCTGATAAAGAAAAATTTTCTTCTTCAAACGATTCCACAATTTTAATTTTACAATTTTTAGATGTTTGTTTTATAAATGGTATTTCTATTTTAATCTCATTGGTGTCAATTATTCTTTTTACAATAGGTTTCCAATTTTTACCCTTATCCGTTGATAGTAATATATCTAAATATTTATCTGAAAGATTATAACTTTTCCATTTTAAATTTAATGAATCTAGTGCGGTAAATTCTTTATTATTTAGTTTATTTTCTATCATTATCAAAGGTTTCTCTGTGATTTTAATAGTATACTCTGAAATAGAATTTATTTCTGGCTGAACAGAACTCTCAATTTTAAATAAACAATCTGTAGTATTCAAACTTGGAATAATCCAATTATAATAACCCTTATTGGAAATGTCGATTGCTATAGGTTTCCATTTTTTACCTAAATTTTCTGAATAATATAAATTAACTCTATTTTCTCGAATATTTTTAGAATCCCAAACAATTTTATAGTTTGATTTATCTTCAATTACTAAATCTTTGCTTAAAGGAGATTTAAGTGAAATAATAGGTTCTCCATATAAAACAAAAGATCCATCTATTTGATCATTGATTCTAACATTGTTTGAAAGTTCAATTTTTATTTTTGAAAAAAATGATGTGCTATCGAATACAGGTATATCCCAATCATAATTACCATTATTTTGAATAGCTCTACCTATGACGTTCCAGGTTAACCCTTCATCTCTAGAATAATAAATATTTACTTTTTTACCTCTTATATTTATAATGCTCCAGTTTATTTTCATTTGATCATTTGTATAATATTTTTGCTGATTAATTGGATTTGATATTTTTAATTTTTTTAACTTAGAAATTGTAAAAGCTTGTTCTGATATATCATAAATACTTTCATTTTCTACTGCGATTATTTTTATTTTACAATTTTCTGATTCTATTAAGGGTACTTTCCAAAAAAATTCATTAGAATTTAGAACTCTAGATTCCAACCTTTCCCATGTGCTACCATTATTACTTGAAAATAATATTTTAAATAAGTCAGATTTCAATCCATTTGATTGCCATAAAATATTGTACCTAGAACCAGCCTCTATTAATTCACCACCATTGGGGTTTTTGATTTGAATTTTATTAGTTTCATTAACAATCGTAAAATTTGAAGATACTTGAACAGCTTTTTCTGAATTGGTTCTTATTTTAATTAAACAATTATAATAAATATTATCTAAATGTGGTACATCCCATATATACAATCCAGAATCAACCATTCTATCTGCTAAAATTTTCCAGTTATGGCCATTATCTATTGAATAATATATGTTTATTAGTTCATTACCAATTTTTTTTGATTCCCAAGTTATTTTAGCTTTTTCACCACCTGAATACACAGCTTTAATATTTGGTTCTATAATATTTATATAAGGCCCATCAATGCTAAATTCTTTTTTTGAGATTCCCTTTGCAGAATCATCGAAGTTTTGAATTTTTATTAAACATTGCTTACTATTAATTGATGGAACCTCCCAATTATATTCACCATCATTTTCAGTAATAGCTAATAAATTCCAATTTTCTCCAGAATTTGATGATAAATATATTTTTACTTTTTCAGATATGGTTGATTTTTTAGAAGACTTCCATTTTATTGTATGAATAGAACCAATTTTTAATTTTGCTCTACCTTTTGGAGATTTGATTTTTATATTTGTTGAAGAAAAAGAAAAACCAAAAATAATTATACAAAAAATATATTTATAATAATTTTTAATTCGAGTCTCTTATTTAATAGATTGATTTGGTGTTGTATCTAAAAATTTTAAAATATCTGTATTTAGAGCTGATGTCCAATATTCACCTATAATAGCGCTTGGATAACCTCTAACTACATATCCTTGTCTATTAATAAGATAACTCAAAGGTACAGAATTTACCCCGTAATTTCTATTGATTTCATTCATAATCTCTGGTGTTGAATATAAAATCTTATAATCAACATCAAATTTTTTTTGAAATTTATCTAATTGCTCCTTTGAATCACTAACACTAACTCCAAGAATTTCAAAACCTCTATCTTTATATTTTGCATAAAGATCATTAAATTCTGGTATTTCAACTATGCATGGGCCGCACCATGTTGCCCAAAAATTTAATAAAACTACACTTCCATTGAAATCGCTAAGCTTTAGTGTAGAAACAGAATCACTATCTAATATGTTAAGTTCAAAATCATAAATTTGAATATATTCAGGCTCTTGCTGGCCGTTTGAATCTGAACCGTATGGTGTAGAATTTGTTAGTACAATTGATAAGTTTATTAAAAATAATATTATTAATTTCATTTACTTGATACCTTTTTTTAGAAAATTAAAAAATTCATCATCACTACAATATCCGACTGGATCAGATAATATATTTTCATTTTGATCAATTACTACATATAAAGGTTGAGCAGCATTATTGAACTTTTCAGTTTGAAGATATAGATTTTTTAAACCTAATTGTGTTATATCTTTTTTGCCATCGTTAACCCAATCCTCTTGACTTAATTCATATTTACTATCAACAAACAATGAAACTATTATATAATCATTCTTTAACATTTCTAGTATGTGTGGTTTAGCCCATACATTATGCTCCATTAATCTACAGTTTTCGCAAGCAAATCCAGTAAAATCTAAAAATAATGGTTTATTAACTTTTTTCGAATACTTCAATGCCTCATCATAATCATAAAAACCTTTTAGCCCTAATGGCATTTTAAAGTTTTTTAAATTTTGAAATTTAACTTCAGATGGAAAATTCTTATATATACTATGTGATTCAATCTGATCAAATCTCTCAGTTATATCAAATTCTTGAGTACTTGGTGGGGGGAGATATCCACTTAACCATGATAATGGTGCTCCAAACATTCCTGGGAAGATAGCTACAACAAAAGAAAATGAAGAAATAGCCAAAAATAGTCTTAATACACCAATTCTATCACTATCATTATCGTGATATAGCTTTATTTTACCTAGTAGATAAAAACCTAAAAGAAGAAAAATAACTATCCATATTGCTAAATATATTTCTCTATTTAAAATACCCCACTGATTAGTGAGGTCCGCTTTACTTAAAAACTTTAAACTAAATGCCAGCTCTACAAACCCTAGAAATACTTTTATTGAATTTAAATTAAATCCTTTAGGTAAGTTATCTAAAGATTTAGGGAAAGTTGCAGTTAAAGTAAAAACTAAAGCAAAAGATAAAGAAAAACCTAACATTCCAATTATAGGCTTCAGGAATTCACCGTCAGATGATAATATGAGAACACTCCCAACAATTGGTGCTGTACATGAAAAGCTTATTAAAACAAGAGTAAATGCCATAAAAAATATACCAACGATACCACCTTGGTCAGCTTTTTTATTCATTTTATTTAATAGTGAATTTGGCAAAGTAATTTCAAATGCTCCAAAAAATGATAAAGCAAATATGAAAAAGATAAAGAAAAATATCAAATTAGCTACTGCGCTTGTAGCTAATGCATTTAGCGCAGAAGCACCTAATACAAATGAAAATCCCAATCCAAGAATAATGAATATTAAAATAATTGATAACCCATAAATAAATGGGCCTGAAAGGTTCTGTTTCTTATCATTTTGATTAGTAAAAAAAGAAACAGTAAGTGGTATCATTGGGAACACACAAGGCGTAAATATAGCAGCCAAACCTGCAATAAAAGCACCAATAAAAAAACTAAATAATGAATCACTCGAAGATTTTTGGACTTCGTTCACATTGTTTTTTGTATATATATGCTCTTCACCATCGTGATATCCAATATTCTGCTTAAAGACTTTATTAAATTTAATATATGGTACTGGCTCAATATAGTTTTTCTCAGCAATAATTAGTTCATTTTCTTCCCAGAAAATATCTGTATTTCCTGTTCCTAGAGGGGACAGTAAAGTATCCGTAGTAAAGATGTGATACCCTTTATTTATATTAAAATTAAATGTATACTTAACTGAAGTATCACTGACGGGGCTAAACCCTTGTATTGTTAAATTTCCCCAATTAGGAATAAAAGGATTATCATTTTCAATAGTAGTTAAATTTTCTGTTATGAGAAAACCAAAATCTTCATATAAACTAGATTCTGTGGTATTAACATTTTGATTGAAAGAGTGATCAAAAATTAAATGAGATATATCTTGAAAAACTGGTATACATGCACTTGAGTCACAAGCCTGAAAGCTTATGTAACCCTCAATTTCTAATTTACCTTTGTTTCTATTAATAATATCTGCAATATCTTGATTTATATCATATACTCTAGAAATAGAAACATCTCCATTTGTAAATGCAATAGAAATAAATATGATTGATATTATTTTATTAAATATTTTCATAATTGATCCTTATCTACGACTCTTAATTTTTTTATAATTATAGGCACAACGGGATTATCACTTCTTAATTTATTTAACATCTCTCTAGAGTACTCACTTCGCTCTCTACCTTTAGGTATTTTATAATAAATTGGCTGTCTAGTCCTTGGATTATCTAATCTAATCCAGTCTTGAGTATTTTCATTTTCTGGAATTGACTTTAAACCTAAATCTAAAGCATAAACCTTATCAGTAGATGAATTTACAATATGATCTATAATTCCTACCTTTTCTGTTATTTTTCCAAAAGCAGTGTATTTTCCATCTAAATGTGTTTGATTTGATACACATATAAAAAATTGACTTCCTGCTGAGTTTGGATTAGAAGATCTAGCCATTGATAAAACGCCCCTTGTATGTTTTATACCATTAAACTCTTCGTTAATAGTCCACCCTGGATTACCTGTTCCATCATTAGATTTTTTACCATCTCTTGATAAAATATCTCCTCCCTGAATCATAAAATTAGGTATCACCCTATGAAATTTAGTTCCATCATAAAAGCCACTATTAGCTAATTTTTTAAAATTTAAACAATGATTAGGCGCTTCTTCATTATAAAAAATACCCTTAAATGTACCTATAGTAGTTTCAAAAATGATTATATCATTATTTGTTACAGGTTTAGGTTTAAAATTTTTAGCAATTTCTTTAATTTTTTCAATCTCATAATCGGGGATGGGTCTAAACATATCATCCGACATGGTTTTAGGAATTACACTTCCAATATTAATTCCTTTTTCAGGATTAAATCTTGGAGGTAAGTTTTGTTTTTTTTCAGCTTCAGATGCAATCAATAAACTGAAAATTAATATAAAAATTCTATAATTCATTTTAAGATTTTTTACCTGACCTTCCTCTTTGTGTTAATGGAATTTCATCAAGCCATGAAGGGATATCCTCTTCATCCCAAGATTCAACAGGATATTGAACTAGAGGAACATATGGAACCCCAAAATCAATAGGCTTTTTATTTCTATCTAAAATACTTGTCACCCCAACAACTTCACCTTTAAATTTATTGACAATATCTATAAGCTCAAAAACAGAACCCCCTGTTGTTACTATGTCTTCAACAATTAATACTTTTGATTTTTTATTAATTTCAAAACCTCTTCTTAATTCCATCATACTGTTAACTCGTTCAGTAAAGATATGTTTCACATTAAGTTCTCTACCTACACCTCCAGATATAAGAATACCACCTACGGCTGCACCTAAAACTAAATTAATTTCTTTATTCTTAAATAAATCAGCCATTGATTCACACACTAAATCCAATGATTTTGGTTGCTCTATTAATCTAAATTTTTCTACATATTTATTACTATGCTTGCCTGAAGTTAATAGAAAGTGTCCTTCTAAAATTGCGCCTGTTTCAATAAGTATATTTAAGATTTTATTCATTTATTTTCAAAAATTTATTTATATTTTTATTATAATCAATTGCAGCCTGTCTAATATCCTCTAAAGACTGATTTTTTGCGTAAATAATAGATCTTGAAACATTAATAATACCAGAAGCAGAATCTTTATTTGATATATTAACTGAATCTTCAAGATTACCACCTTGTGCCCCAATTCCAGGGACAAGCCAACTTAAGGAAGGGGCTATCTGTCTAATTTTATTCATTTCACTACCTTTAGTTGCACCAACTACTAATCCTAGATTATTTTTTGTATTTAATGATTCTGCTAATTTAGCAACATCTTCATATAAATGACTACCATTTGATAATTTATATTGAAAATCAATAGAGCTAGGGTTTGAAGTTAAACATAATAAATATACTCCCTTTTCAGCCCTTGTGATAAAAGGAGCAATCGAATCAGTTCCCATATATGGAGCAATTGTAATTGCATCAAAATCATAATAATCAAATATAGCTTGAGAATAGCTAGTAGATGTATTACCAATATCACCTCTTTTAGCATCAGCTACTACGATAGAACGTTTGTTAATATGATTTACTAAATTCTCAAGTAATTTCATGCCTGATGGGCCATATTTTTCATAAAAAGCAAAATTAGGTTTGTAAACAGAACATATATCATAAGTCGAATCAATGATATCTTTTATAAACGATTCCAATGAATTCAAATCATTTACACTTTTATTAATCATTTTATCTAAATCAAAATCAAGACCAATACAAAGGTGACTTTGCTTATTTTTACAAACGGCTTTTAATCTATCATAATAATTATTTTTCATACCTATGTAATATAAAAATTATTTTTAAATCTATTTTAAGAAAAAGTAATTTTAAATGACTCTTTTATATTTATAAATTTAAAGATATTATAAAAAGGTAATAGTCATCAATAAATCATCAGATAAAACAAAAATTATTGCTTCATCTAATAATACTTTTAATATTGAACTAGTAGAATATATAGGTGATAAATCAATAAATGATATTATGCTTATATCTGAAGATCTTAAAAAAATTTATGGACCTAACTCATTTTTAGATGAAAATAATATATATAAATACTTTAATGAAAGTACTCTACCTTTTATAGCTAGACATGAAAATAAAATTATTGGTTTTATTATTGGAGCACCATTAGAAAAATTCAATAATCAGGCCTGGGTTCAACATGATGATAATTTAAACAAATACAACACACTATATACCTGCGCTTTCATATTTAAAAAAGAATTTAGAAAAAAAAGTGGTTTCTCTAAAACTTTGAAGAAAGTTTATACTAGCTGGGCAAAAAAAAGAGGTTTTAAGTATATAACAGGGCATGTTAATAAAAATATTAACTTAAGTGGTGATATAGAAATACTTAAAGAATTTCCTAAATGGTTTGATTCAAAGGAACCCTTTGTTTATTACAGAAAAAAAATATAATCGTAATCTTTAACTTTTATTATTGTTTTAATAATTGTTATTAATAGCCGGATTACAACCCCAATTAATAAAATCTATAATTACTCCTCTTTATATACTTACTTTTTACAAATTGTAATAATACTATTTTATTTAGAAGATTTTTTTTATTTTTTAATGTGAAAAATCTTATAATATATATCGTTGCTACTTCTTTAGCGCTTTCTATAACTCTTCAGGAAGCTTATAATGAGGCTGTATCTGGCAATGGTTATGACAAGTACGTTATACTAGAGCCAAACCAGATTTATGATGGTGGGCTATACATGTTTGAGGGCGATACCTATATAAACTGCCAAGGTTCAACCATAAACCTAAATGGTGGAGCAGGTATTAGTATATTTGCCGATGATTATTATAATGCTACCTTAGATATCGAATATTGCTCAGTATACAATGGGGAGACCTATGGTATCAATTACACAGGCTCTAGCTCTGGTAATGTGTCTAACTGCAATTTTATTTCTAATGATATAGGTTTAGTATTAATGGATTACAGTGAAGTCAATTTAAAAAATTCTAATTTTATGGATAATCATACCTACGGACTTGGTATTATATCGGAAGAACCTGTTCTACATGCGACCTACTCAAATTTTTGGGATAACCAAGAAGGGGATTGTGCAGAAAACTGCCCTGGTTGAGGAAGTATTTGGACTCCGTGGGAGCCTGAACCTGGAACTGGAATTCTTTATCAAAATCCTCTTTTTGAAAATTTAAATGATTTAAATTTTAATTTAAGTGATAATTCACCTTGCATTGACTCTGGAGATCCAAGTGATACTGATCCAGATAGTACTGTTAGAGATATTGGAGCTATCATATTCTCAAGTTATGAGCTTGGAGACTGCTCTCAGGATAGCAATTTAAATGTTCTTGATGTGATATTTATAATTAATAACTGTATTTTCAGTAATGAAGAGGTTTGTAGTAGTTGTAGCGATATAGATCAAAATAATACAATTAATGTCCTTGATGTAATTACATTAATTAATATAATTCTACAAATCGATTAGTTTTCCATTTTTGATTATTTTAAATAATCTTTCTGAATTAAACCAGTAAGGGATTTCATAAATATTTTCTATATCCCAGAATAATAAATCAGCTTTATAGTCTTCTTTTATTAAACCAATTTCCGAAGCTCTGTTAACTGCCCTTGCTGCATTATAGGTAATAGCTTTAAAAGCCTCTTCAAATGTCATATTACAATAAGACATAGCCAAAAACATAATTTGAGGCAAAGAATTGATTGTACAAGAGCCTGGATTAAAGTCTGTAGCCAAAGCAACCTCACATCCGCTATCAATCATTTTTTTTGCGTCTACATAATTTTTTTGTCCTAGAAAAAAAGTTGTTCCTGGAAGTATAACACCTACCACATCTGAGTTGGACATTTTTTTAAACATCTTTGGATTAGCTGCCATTAGATGATCAGCTGAAATAGCATTTAATTCAATTGCCAGCTCAAGACCTCTTGAATCCTCAAATTCATCTGCATGAAGTCGAGGAATAAAACCATATTTCTGAGCAGTTTCTAATATTCTTGATGACTCTTCATAGTTAAAATAGCCATTCTCACAAAAAACATCGCAAAACTCTGCTAATTTAAGGTCAGAAATTTTTGGAATCATCTCATTACATATTAAATCTATATAAGCACTCTTATCATTTTTATACTCACCTGGAATTGCGTGGGCGCCTAGGAAAGTTGGAATTAAATCTAGTATATGATTTTGATTAATTTTTTTGATAACATTTAAAGACTTAACCTCATCATCTAAAGATAATCCGTACCCTGATTTTGCTTCCAAAGTAGTTGTCCCATTAAAAAGAAATTGATCTATACGATTGAAACAAGATTCATATAAACTGCCCTCGTCTTCTTGTCTTAAGCTTGAAACAGAGCTATTAATTCCTCCACCATTAGAAGCAATTTCCGCATAGGTTGAACCTGATGTTCTTTGATGAAA
>CEOP01039580.1_pt1 | contig 10212 bp, 12 predicted proteins | sample 361301 | NCBI WGS metagenome assembly CEOP01 (sample SAMEA2619548, study PRJEB7988) | marine metagenome | biome: marine biome (ENVO:00000447); feature: deep chlorophyll maximum layer (ENVO:xxxxxxxx); material: "saline water (ENVO:00002010), including plankton (ENVO:xxxxxxxx)" | depth 55 m
ATAGATACATCACCTTCAAAACTTGTATTTTTAATGATTGTCGGCTGCTTGAACCAATCGATTCTTTTTGACTGTACAGCCCAGAACACCTCAGGTTGCTCAATCGAGCCTTTGTACATCGATTCATATTTCTCTTCAGTGATACCAATACCTTTAAGGATCTCACCTGACGGCGGGTAAGTCTTATTTGTGTTCATATATTTGAATCTCCATTTTTTTAAGCCATACTAATATTATAGCGCGTATGAGAGCTAAGTACACTAAGGCACTGTGACGCAATGCAACATTTCAATTTTCTTAAATATTTTTTTGGATGAAACAGCGCATAAGGCTTGACAAGTGCACTATAAAAAAGCCATATAAGCGACTTAAATTTGCCCTATCACACGTGGCGGTGTAGCTCAGGGGTTAGAGCAGAGGAATCATAATCCTTGTGTCGGGAGTTCAAATCTCTCCACCGCTACCATTTTTTCTTCCAACGAAATCCCGGAACGTCCAAAACACCTTGAAAAACAAGGGTTACGAGATGCGCTTGATCCACAGGCATCCCAGCAAATTTATTGACATCTGGGGGCATAAAGGGGCACATTTGGGGGCATAAGGAATTTTCACCAAAAGAAATGCCCCCACATGCCCCTAACGCAGATAGATTGTAAAAACGCCAAACCACAAGAAAAAGCCTATCGCAAAGCCGATGGTCAAGGCATGTATCTTGAGGTCATGCCTAACGGCTCAAAATATTGGCGCATGAAATATCGCTTCGCTGGAAAAGAAAAACGCCTCGCCATTGGCGTATATCCCGATGTATCACTAGCACAAGCACGAGAAATGAGAGCTGAAGCCAAAGCCCTTCTCAAAGACAACAAAGACCCCTCACACGAAAAGCAAAAACTAAAGCAGCAAGTCTTTAAAGATGCTGAACACACATTCCAATCCGTTGCCGAGCAATGGTACGCAAGACAACGCCAAACATGGAAAGAAACTCACGCTGTTAAAACATGGCGCAGAATTGAAATGCACGTCTTCCCATTCCTAGGCAAATACCCAGTTGCAACCATTACCCCGAAAGATGTTATTCGCTGTGTCCAACGCATCGAAGATAGTGGCGCACTCGATATAGCCAAACGCGCATACCAAAATATCAAACGCGTTCTTGATTATGCCGTTGTCGAAGAAATTACAGATCGCAACGTGGCGCTGCACATCAAACCCAGAGACATCCTTCTAAGGCAGGAAGTAAAACATAACCCCCACCTTGAAGAGTACGACCTCCCCGAATACCTCCGCGCCGTTGAAAACTTCGACGGTGAAAAACAAACCAAGCTTGCCCTCAAACTTATGATGCTAGTATTCATTCGCCACACAGAGCTACGTGAAGCCCGATGGGATGAATTTATCTTTGATCGTTCCGAATGGCGCATCCCTGCCGAGCGCATGAAAATGAATAAGCCCCACGTTGTGCCGTTATCAAGGCAATCAATGGAAATCCTAAAAGAACTAAAAAGCATGAACGGCGTATTCGAATACGTCTTCCCGCAAAAGCGCAATCCACGCAGCGTTATGAGCAGCGGCACAATGACCCGCGCCCTCTACCGCTTGGGCTACAAAAGCAAGTTAACAGTCCACGGCATGAGAGGCACAGCCTCCACCATCCTCAACGAACACGGTTTCAACCCCGATGCCATCGAAGCTCAACAATCACGGCAAGATAACAACAAAGTCAGGGCCTCCTACAACCACGCCCAATATTTGGACGAACGCCGCCAAATGATGCAATGGTGGGCAGACCACCTCGACAAATTGAGGGCATCATGACAAAAGCAGAAACTCAAGCCATCAAGCCACTTGGAAATGAAAAGTCATATTCTTCTGAATTTTTTGATGAACTGTTCAATATTTTGGATATTGAAGACCACAGCTTGAAAGTAGAACTAGAGAAACAAATTTCTGTATCAGCAAGAAGCTACATACGCGGTTATAATTTTTACGATTCATTGCCTCCCCATAAAATAAAAGAAGAGCTTGAAAAAGCACTTCAACACATAGAAAAAGCTGAGTCTTCATTAGACAAAGTTTTTCAATCTGAAAATTTCAGTAACGAATTGGTTAATGGTTTTTATGAGCAAATTAAATTTCATTATCCCTCATTAATGGGGTTCTTGCCTGAAATAAGAGATGAAAAGCATTTTGGATTCAATAAAACCGATGCGCCGACTAAGACAATGCAATTATTGTCAGTAATTTCAGATTCCATTAAGCGTTCGCTTGAATATAGTAGATTTCGAAGCTTTAAAAAGAGCAACACTCTTAATCATTGGGTGATTTCAATTGAACGCCTATTGGAAAAAATTATAGGCCACAAGTTTCAACAAAGCCGTTACCACAAAGGCGAATACATATCGAAAAGAGAAATAGGCGATTCTGAGCTGCTAAAATTCATTATTGAACCTATAGACCCGAATGTCACAATCTCTCAAATAGAAACTGCTATTAAAGAAACACACAAAGAGCGCCACGATCAGAAAATTTCCTAATTTTTCTGAAAGGAATTTTCCTTCCATCATCTTTATGGCGACAGCCTAAATTCTATTAAAAATATTTGTATCCACTTGGACAAACATAGAAAGGATACAAATGTTAGACACACCTAAAAAAGAACGCTTCCTGAGATTAACAGACGTTATGGCGCGTACTGGTTTGAGCCGAAGTTCTATTTATCTCAGCATAAGTGAAGGCAAGTTTCCAGCAAACATCAACTTAGGCGCTCGCTCTGTCGGATGGCTAGAGAGTGAAATAGACGCGTGGATGCAAGATCGTATCAATCAACGGTCGATCGCTTCTTAGCTGAGGGAACAAACATGGAAGATTTACACGGTCACACAAAAAAGCCTCTATTAAAGGTCATACGAAAAAAATGTATCGACTGCTGTGCTGGCAAATACTCAGAAGTTCAAAAGTGTGCAGCTAAAGACTGCGACTTATGGCCTTATCGCATGGGTAAGAACCCTTTTCACAAAAGGAAGATGACTAATGAGCAAAAACAAGCTGCAGCTCAACGCTTAAAATAGTTTATTTATCTTTGTCGCCAAAAGTTATAACTCCCCCACCTCTGGGAACTCTAGTCCAGACGACCGTATTTATTTCTTCATCTTCACCATCATCTGAAACATACCCAAGCTGAGTTAGAGTAGTTTCATCCTGAACAAGCGTCCAAGTTCTGCCTTTGCACTTATCAAGCAATATCGGGCCATGGAGCGGTTTGCCTATTTCTAAAATGTCGTAGCATGAGGCGTTTACGTCATAATTATGTGTTGCCCAATAACCTAGCATTAAGAATGCTAGTACAAAAAATATTTGTGATTTCTTCATTTCTAATCGGCCTTTATTTTTGAATTAATTTCTTCAAGATTCTGATTTATCCGTAAAGCCAGTAACGGAATACCTAGAATAATAGTAGCAGCAATTAAACCAATAATTAATCCAAGTGGGATATAAAAAATCATTAGTAATGGATCTTCATCCAAAACATAAAGCATACCCATTAGCCCACCACCAATCACAAAAGCTCCTGCTGTAAAGCCTATAATCGTATTCATAAATCGTATGATAAGATCTGTCATAAACCACCCCTTAGCCTTAAAATCTAACAGGCCACCAAGAGAAAACCTCTTGGTAGCCGGGAGTTAGTAACCATCAATCACATGACAAATGGCCGACGGCCTTTGAGCCGGAGCCTTGGACATAGCCGCCGCTCCCGGCCATAAGACCGAAGGAGCGGCATCCTGTGATTACGTCTTTAATGAAAACGCATCACTAACGGCTGATGCCAGCCGCATGTAATTGAGAGGTTACTAAGCCCCAAGTTTGCGAAAACGCAAACTCATCCTGATAGTGCTTTTTAATGGTAAAAAAAGCAAGAACTTCTCTTCTGCTACCAAAGCCCCATCTGAATTGAAATGTTCAAATTTTCACGGCTGCTAATGCAGAAAATGAAAAAGAAATGGTAATAGAAGTGTGTGTCTCCCCCTTTAGGGGGACGGAAGGGGGTATATCCGCACATATGTTCTCTTGTCGTATATGTGCGGACTGACGCCATAAACACAAAAACTAGATTTTTTGGAGTTTTTGTATATGCTGGCTTCGAATACAAAATAAGTAGGTTTTAAAATGTCTCAAGAAATTACACTGGATGATTTACAAGGAATGTATGATGTTACATACGCGTCGTCACCCCAACTTGAAAATTTCTATGAACCAGGTTTCGGTTCAGCAAAAGTAGAAAACAACACTTTAACAGGTGTAGATGCTCTAGGAGTTATTTGGAATGCTGAATTTAGCACTCCTAAAAATGGAGAAATGAGCTTTAAAGCCTTACTAGACCCTAAAGACACCCCGCCCACAGTTGGGTTAATGAATGCAAATGGGGTCATGACAAGAGAACCGCAAAATTACAGTGGCATCGTTAAAATAACAAAATTAGGCGAAGAACTAATATTACGCACACAAGTCCAGCAAGGACCAATCACAATAGACGTTCAATTTAGAAAGAAATCATGACAGCAGACACTCAAAATGATTGGTACAGGGTACTTTCTCTTGCTCGCTCAAATGCTGCGCAAGACTTGAGAATTTCAAATGAAATCCTTGAGGTTTCCGATAGCCTTATTGCTGCTGCTAAGGCTGGAGATTTATCAGAGGAGCAGATAACAGAAATCTCCAAAGATCTCATAAAAAGAGCATTAGAATTATCCGATAACTCTAAAGAAATAAATTTTGCTATTACAAAGTTAGTGGGGGCACTGTGAGTAAAGATACCCCTCAGCCAATTTATCCTCCAGCGCCTCCTTCTGTATCCCCCGCGTTAAAATCGCAACTTGATAGAGAAGTTCAAAAACAGATTACTGAACAAACGGAAAAGTTTAATAAAAGCTATACCCCCGCTTCTGACCATGCTGAGCTAAAAAGCGATGTTAAGAATCTATGGAGGTATGTAGGTGCGTTACTTACTGTTATAGTCCTCGCCGCCACTATCTACATCCACCTTGATAGCAAACTAACCAAACTGAATGAAACGATTAACTCTGAATCCAAATATATTTTTGATAAATATCAAAATTTAGAAAATCGGGTTGCTGACGACTTTAGAGCTATGAACGCCAGAGTTGATAACCTTGTTATACACAGCAATAATACCGAAAAAAATACCAAGGTAAAAACAGAAACTAATAAAGAATAAATAGGGGGCATAAATGGGGGCATCAAAATAAACGTGAACAGGTATAATTACTATACATCAATGCACTAATGTATCACTCATAGTCCCTCCTCCCTACCAATTTTCTTCCAATAAAATCAATAACCTATTTAATTACAGAAGCTTATAATTGCCTTTGGTACACATAACTGGTACGCACGAGGTATGGAAAAAGTGTCTGGACACACAAATTTATATAGGCGTGGCGCGGTATATTATTACCGCTCAAGAGTGCCACAATCTTTAAAATCAGTTCTGCGAGCCAAAGAATCTCTTAAAAGCATTACTATTCCTCATATTCTCGACCAGTTTTTCTATACCGACATCACTAAGGTGCTGAGTATCCAAATATAGCGGGCTCCCTTCCTCCTCATCCATCAGCACACATTGATTATCTGGGCAAAGCACAGCTTTTTTATCCCAGAAATACCCCTCATAATTTTGAGAAACTTTCTCTAACACGAGGTCTTTTTCAAATATGTCAGGATGATAATAAGTACCTGTAAGCGGTAAAATAAACTTTTCACCTAAACCAACACCCTTATGTAACATAACCATATCTATAGTACGGCGAAGCATTGGAGTAGCTCCAGTGATAAGAAATGGCATATTGATTTCACGAAGGTACTGCACGATTGTATCCACCCCCTCTATTGATTGATAAGAATACCGTGAGCTTAAAATAACCCCATTGATATCTGCCTTAGAGAATAAAAGCTGAAGCTGCTCTTTTAAATGAGGAAAACAATTCTGCGCTTCTACAGCAGCACACCCTGAATTCATTAAAAGACTAAACCCCTTATCAGGGAATGCTAATAATAGTGCTTCATATACATTTTTACCGTTACTATCACCAATAACTAGATAACTGCCATGCTTGTCCTCATGCAGAGAATTATTATAAAATACACGATCAACAATTTTCGGGTCATCACCTGACTTGAGCACGTAATCATCATACAAGCATGGGATATTTAAATGCTTATCCGCAGACCACTTTTCGTCCGGCGTTAAAGGATAAAAGACACCATACTTCTCTTGATAGGCTTCGTTTTTATTTTTGAAATAATCAATTAAAGCAATTTCGCTTTTATCGTAACGCCCAGTCTTCCCATCAGTCTTAATAATATAATAAGACACACCGCAACAAAGCAATACAACACACACAAGTACAAAACTAAGCCGTTTAGCGGATTCAGGTTTCCTAGCTCTATAAGGTTGCTCAATATATTTGTACGAAAGATGAGATAGTAAAAATACAATCACTAATATCAAACCAAAATCTGACAGTCCCAAATCTCTATATACGGCATTTTTGTACAACACCCATACTGGCCAGTGATAGAGATAAAGAGAATAAGATATATTACCCAAATATTGAAAGATAGTGAGTGAGAAAAATGGCTCGATATATCTTCTATTAAAAAACAAAATTAAAAATGCAGACACACATGGTAATGCAGCAGTATAACTAGGGAACGTCGTGTTCTCGTCATATATCAAAGAGGCGGCAAACACCCCCAAAACACCCAAAACAGATAGAATAGGCCAGCCCTTCCTAATCCCGTTATCACTAGGCACAAACGCAATCAAAGCACCAAGAGCAAATTCCCAGCCGCGCAAAGGCATCATATAAAAAACAAAATTAGAATATTTAGAAAGCAAAGTAGACGCTATGACACTTACAATAATCCCTAAAACGAGAAGAGGAATAGAAAAGCGCTTCAAAAGCATCAAGATAAAAATCGCAATTGGCCATAAAAGATAAAACTGCCACTCAACAGATAATGACCACGTATGAAGGAATGGCTTAAACTCATTATCAACATCAAAATACCCAATTTCCTTCCAGAAAACAAAATTTGAAACAAAAGAAATGGAAGATAATGCATGCCAAGCGGAACGATAAGCATCAGATGGAAATAGGATAAAAGCACTGGCAATTACGGTAAAAAAACTAACAAATAAAAGTGCTGGAAATATTCTAAAGAAACGGCTTTTGAGATATCCTAGAATTGAAAAGCTCTTAGTCCTTAAACGCTCAAGAACACTGAGTGTAATAACATATCCCGATATAACAAAAAAAACATCAACACCAACAAAGCCTCCACTAAAAGGGACAAGCCCATAATGAAAAGCCATCACCAATAATATTGCTATTGCCCTCAGCCCATTTACGGTTGTATCAAATGTTTTCATGAGAATTCCAAAGATAAATATATAAAAATAATGTGAAAGTACCACACGGATGAATAAAATAACTGAAAATACACCAATAACAAGAATGTAAATGGCAAGAAAAAACTGGCTTTAGATGCATTATCTACACTAACATACAAGACTTGAAAACTGGTACACACACGTGGTACCTTTAATAGGAATAAAGGCATACTAAGTTATTGTTTTTAAAGGAAGTCATTGATATAAAAAGAGATTTCAAATCTCTCCACCGCTACCATTTTTCTTAAAAATTTCATCAAAGACATCAAAAAATATTCACAGATATAAAAACTTTGATTTTTTTTTAAATTAACACTTGCCTTTTACCCTCAGTTCGCATTATAACACGCAAGTCTTCAAGGCAATGACTTGCGTCCCGTTCGTCTAGAGGCCTAGGACACCGCCCTTTCACGGCGGCAACACGGGTTCGAATCCCGTACGGGATGCCAATTACTCTTCTAATGAAATCCAATATAAACTTAATACGTAGTTTTTAGATGGATTATATAACGAGTTTCACACATAATTTCCCTACAATATTGATCAACAAATATCTGAGAGTATTTTAGCACCGCTAAGTGAGCTGAATTAGGGGTGAGCATGAAAAAAATAACATTAGCGATTATAAGCGTTTGTGTACTGGCTGGATTAACTTATGCAGCAAGTGAGTTATCGGACAATAACAAGCGTTATAGTTGGCGGTATAAGATGACTGTTGAGATTGATACGCCTGAAGGGGTGAAGAGCGGCAGCGCAGTGCGGGAAGTTAGTATGGTTTTTGAGCCGCGTCCTCATAACCCGTCGCGTCCATACCACTCAACAATTGATGTTAAAGGCGAAGCCGTTGTTATTGATTTAGGGCAGCGAGGTGCTGTTTTTGCAATTATAAGATCTGGGGCTTATGCAGCAGTCACAAGAACAATTGCGGGGCCTCCTCCAGGTATGATTGAAGGTGCGGAGTTTTACAGCAGCTTGGAGATCGGTACGAAGGCGCAAATGGAGTCTAAGCGTTATCCAGACCTCTGTACGTTCACCGATTTGAATGACCCTCTAAGCGTAAAACTTGTAAAAGGTGGGCGTTTTAGTGTCGAAGCACAAAAATATCTTATGGAAGATAATTTCGAAGAGCTATTTGGTGATGGCGTTTCGCTTAAATCCATATCGGTCGAGATTACCGATGAATCTGTGACATGGGGCATTGATGAGGTTTTACCTTGGCTTACTGCTTTGAAAAAAAACAAGGCTAGACTTAACGGTAGCAATAGTGTGGCAGTTTTTACAAATGAACTTACTGATAATTTAGGCGCAGGAAATTTTAAAATAGGTGATTATAAATGAACGATAAACTGTTTAATGCCATTCTTTACAAAATAATCAATCCAAATATAAGTCTTTGATTATTGTACCCTTTGGGTCATAGGCATATTGATCAAGATCGGTAATACCCTCCCCCTTTAAAACATCTTCATCAATGTAAAAATTGCCTGTATTGGCGGCGTCAGATGCATCGTGCGTTAAAATAACATGCGCCGCGTCGGCAACAATCGCTTCCTTACGGCAAGATTCGGGCTTTATATCCCCGACCATCTTCATCGCCGCCGTGTAAATTAAGGTTTGCGGCCACAGGGCATTACACGCAATGCCATCCGCTTTAAACTCTTCCGCCATGCCAAGCATGCACATGCTCATCCCATATTTAGAAATGGTATAGGCCACATGGTCCTTAAACCATTTTGATTTCATATTTAGTGGCGGCGATAGCGTAAGGATATGCGGGTTATTTCCCGCCTTTAAATATGGATAAGCCTTTTGACAGGCCAGATAGGTTCCGCGCACATTGACCTGATGCATTAAATCAAAACGCTTCATGCTGGCTTTTTCAGTGCCCGCCAGATAGATAGCACTGGCATTATTTATCAAGATATCAATGCCGCCAAAATGATCCGCCGCCTGCTTAAAGGCAGAATCAACATTATCCTCATCACGGATGTCCATCTTAATACCAAGCCCGCGTCCACCTGCGGCTTCTATTTCCTCCACAGCACTGTGAATAGTACCAGGAAGCGTTGGGTGCGGTGCATCGGTCTTTGCCGCAATAACGATATTCGCGCCGTCACGCGCGGCGCGCAGAGCAATCGCAAGTCCGATTCCGCGGCTACCGCCTGTGATAAAAACCGTTTTATTTTCGAGTGATGACATAGTTTACCCCATATAAAACTTCACTTATCAGATAATTGTACTACATTTTATTGTATTCAGGCGGATATATATAGAATTTGCTTAACTTCTATATATTAACATGACAAAATAAAAACTGACTATTTAGTCAAGAAATAGAAAATGTGTGATAAAAAAGAAAAAATATTAAACGCAGCAATAGAGCTTTTTTCTGAGCACGGTGTCGGCGTGCCGACTGCAAAAATCGCCAAAAATGCTGGCGTATCAAATGGGACGCTTTTTAACTACTTTGCGACCAAGCAAGAACTTATCGACGCAATGTATCTTCACATTAAATATATCATCAGCCAAGCCATCATAAACGACATAGACTTTAGCGCCGATGTAAAAGAAATCTTCTATAATCTATGGAGGGGATATATTGGATGGGCATGCACAAACCCCAGAGATTATACAGTCATAGATCTTTTAAACACTTCCCAAATCCTAAGCCCAGAGGTCATAACTAAAGGTAGAGATTTTTTCTCTGACATTAATGATGCTGCAATCAGAGCAATAGA
>CEOP01059319.1_pt1 | contig 10201 bp, 6 predicted proteins | sample 361301 | NCBI WGS metagenome assembly CEOP01 (sample SAMEA2619548, study PRJEB7988) | marine metagenome | biome: marine biome (ENVO:00000447); feature: deep chlorophyll maximum layer (ENVO:xxxxxxxx); material: "saline water (ENVO:00002010), including plankton (ENVO:xxxxxxxx)" | depth 55 m
TCGTTCGCATCCAGCATGGGGATATCCACCATCTTGAGCAATTCCTAACACGACGGCATAGGGTCGTTCTGTTAGATACTGATGTTGATCTTGGGCATTAGCTATAACAATGGTCAAAAAAAATGTAAAAAATAATTTTACTCCAGTCATAAATTTATAAATATTTTTTTTCTGTATAGCCAATAAATAATCAACCAAAATCCTAGGACATGGGAAAGAGCAAATAGTAAGGAGCCATTTAAGTCTCCAGCTATAGGTACGAAAAGACTTTTGTATAAGTAAGAATAACCTGAAACTTTGGCATCATTGAGGAAGAAACTTATTTTTAATATTGTTTTTGTCCATAACCCAGACATTACAAATAATAGAATCGAATTCGTACCGAAAACCTTAAATGCCCATAAGGGTTTCCTGACTTTTTTTATATCAATTATCCAGCTAAGGAATGCTAAGACTAATGTTGCTATTCCTCCAGTAAAGAGTACATATGAGCTAGTCCAAAGTTGTTTATTTATAGGAAATATGAGTCCCCATATTAATCCTAATATGATTAGTATACCTCCGAAAAGTGACATTCTTTTTATATTATCTAAGAAATCTTTTGTTGTATGGAGCATTGCGCCAACAAGGTAGCCAATTAAAACAGTCACAACAGAAGGGATTGTACTAAGCAGACCTTCTGGGTCAAATTGAATTCCAGTGCCTCCATATAAATGTTTTTCACCTAAAATGAAAATATCAATTTTTCTAATTAAATTACTTTCTAGACTGTAAGGGTCACCGCCACCGCCTAACCAAAGAAGTCCCCAATAAAATGTAAGAATTCCTATTGAGGATATAAGTATTTTTTTTAAGTCAAAATGTATGACTACGATTGCAGCAATACCGTAGGCGAGTGCAATCCTCTGTAAAACGCCCATAATACGGAAACTGCTCCAGTCCCAATCTTGCTGAATAAAAGGGTATGCATGAATAAAACATCCGGCTAAAAAAATAGATAATGTTCTCCAGAATACATGCTTATAAAATTCTTTTGAAGCAAAAGAGTGCCACCTAACAAATGCAAAACGCATTGCAGCACCTACAATAAATAAGAAAAAAGGAAAGACTAGATCTGTGAGCGTACACCCATGCCATTTAGCATGTCTGAGAGGTGAATAAATATATGCCCAGCTACCCGGATTGTTTACAATAATCATTAAGGCAATTGTCATTCCTCTAAAAATATCAATTGCTAAGATTCTTCTAGGTTTAGACATAATAATTTAATTCAGTTTAGATAGGCTTTTATTCCATACCAAGTAAGACCCAATACCTGCACAGCCGAACAATAAAACAGATGCACTGTAATTATGAAATATCAGATTACCAATCCCAAATGTAAACCCATATATCATCAGTACGCCAGCTATCCATAATATAAAAATTCCTTTAGTTACTGGTTGGAGAGTGTGCTCAAAATTAGCTGTTATAGGTCCCCACCATCCACCAGGTTGGACTCTTTTATAGAACTCTTCTAGTTTCTCTATCGGTTCAGGTTTTGTGAAGTATGTTACGGTCACCCAAGATATTATAGCTACTGGTACAATAATCATTAGTTTATGATGAATCTGTAGGGTTATACCAAAAAGGATAGGCTTTGATCCAAATAAAGTGTATTGCTCTTGATTTGTCAAAGTTTGGATCAGTGCAATTATTTCAAGTGATATTGTAATGAAAATAGATGTAGCAAGAGCTGTTATTTCACTCCATGCATTAACTCTCCACCAGAACCATCTTAGGATTAATACTAGCCCGATACCAGCACCCATGGCAAAAATAAACTCCCATGCTTTAGATATGCTTTGCATCTTTAGTGCGGTAAATGCTGCTAAAACCATCAAGATTACTGTCATGATTTTTCCGATGAATACGTAGTGTTTTTCAGATTCATTTGGTTTGTAAAACCTTTTATATATATCATTTATCAGATAAGAAACACCCCAATTTAAATGTGTATCTATTGTAGACATAAATGCAGCAAGAAATGATACAATTAGTATCCCCTTTAGACCGGGACCAAGTAAGCTATTCATTACCAGTGGATAGCCTGCTTTGATTCCTAGCTCAGAATACGATTCTGGAATAATAGGAAACATTGTAATAGAGACTACCGCAACAATAACCCAGGGCCATACTCTTAGTGCATAGTGTGCTAGATTGTACCAAAGCGTAGCCAAAAGGGCATGTCTTTCATTTTTGGCTGAGGACATTCTTTGTATAATATATCCACCGCCATCAGTTCCATGGTGCGACCACCACATAACGCTAATAAAAATTAGAAATTTTGAAAAGGGTGACTCCCAAAATGTTTTGGTTGCTATTCCAGTGTCTGGTATTGGTGGTATAAATTTTAATGTATTTTCTGTTACCACATCTGTTCCCATTAATTCTGATAGTTTGGTTAATAGTATTTCCATTCCACCTACATGATTGAGAGCAATTACCGCAAGAGTAATGGAGCCAAACATTGCTATAACAAACTGAACTAAATCAGTTACTACAACTCCCCAAAATCCTGAGAGGATAGCATAAACCACAGCAATAACAACGCACAGCCAGACGGCAGTCCACTTATCCATACTTAGCATGACAGATATGACAGAGGCCATCGCATTGATAACCCAACCCATAACGATAAAATTGTAAAGAATTGCAAAATAACCTGCCTTAAATGCTCTTAAAAAAGCAGCTGGTTTTCCGCTGTATCGAATTTCTAGTAGCTCATTATCTGTAAGGACCTCAGCCCTTCTCCATAATCTTGAAAAAAGAAAAACACCGAGTAAAGAACCCATAAGTAGATTCCACCAGAACCAGTTTTGCCAAATTCCTGGGCCTCTGACAAATTCTGTAATTGCTAATGGAGTGTCGGCTGCAAAAGTTGTTGCGACCATTGAGGTTCCTACTATCCACCATGGAAGTGACCGCCCAGACAAAAAGTATTCTTCTGTACTTGAAGCCGCTCTTTTTGAGAAATAAATGCCGACTCCTAATGAAAAGGCTATGTAGGACAAAATAATTAACCAATCAATCCAGTGCAGTGCTATTGTCTCACTCATAGAGATTCCTTAATCGAGAAGATTGATAATAGTGTAATAAAATTTCTTCAGTTTTTTCACCATCAAGTGCCATTCCTAAAGCTCCTATTTGACAAAGGCCGACACCATGTCCCCATCCTGCCCCCTTTAAAGTAAATCGATTTGTATTATTATTATGTTCAGAATTTGATTCAATAGTAAACGCAGAACTATATAAAAATTCAGGGTGTAAAATGCGACGCATCTCATATTCGGATTCGATAGCGAGTGTAAAATTGGTATTATCATTTAATACACCAATTATATCTAAAGATAGGACTCGGCCTGATTTACCTCTCTTTGTTGTTTTTAAATTAATTATTGTTTTGAACTTCTTGCCTGTTTTTTCAAATATCAAACTTATTAGTTCATTGTTGTCATAAGAAATACTCCACCTGTAGTAGTTACCTTTTTTATCTACATTTCCCAAAAACTTATCAAGGTTTTTCTCAGCAATAAAATTTGGACTGCAATATGAAGATGTTTCATCTAATAGCCACTTTCGGAAAGATATATCGTTTGAAACATCATATTCTTTAGAGGCTTTACCATCATAAACAGAACAAAGATATGGTTTTTGATTCATGTCCCAGACATTGTTATTATCTTCAGTTATACCTCCGCAGCTTTTTGAATATCTAGCATCACATATTATCTCATTATGGACTAGCACTCTACCTCTTGTATTATTCGCGGCTTTGATTGATTCTTTATTTAAATTTGTGATGCCTTGATATCGCTGGCAGCAGTCATCATTGCAGGCATCAAGGCCAAGATGCTTGTGTTTTTTTTCTTCTGCAGCAAGTATCCATGATCTAGCGGCTATAGTTTGTGCTTCTAGTAAAGCTTTTGGACATTTACCGCTCATTTCTGATGTAGCCACACACATTAGATAATCTTCAAGATAGATGGTATTAACAACAAATAGAAAAGACTCAAAAGAAGAGATACGTATATCACCAAGAACTTGTATTGGGATTGATTTTTGCCAATGAAATCCTCTACCTGCTTTTATTGGGTTTAGATAAATATTATTTGATATCTTTCTAGATTGACTCTGTATATAAATCTCATTACAGTGTGTATCATTCACAAATAATCCATTTTTTAATTGGCGGATAGAGATTTCTTGATGGAACGGTATCATTTCATTTTTGTCTAAAGTTATTAAAAAATCAGACCCATTTATTTTGATATCAATTTCTAACTGTCTATCCTCAGGCATAACTATACCGATTAACATTTTTGGTTCTTTTTTTGGTATTTTATTTAATGTTTTCATATGCTTTGTATGCTGCTCCAATTGCCGCAGTCCTTCTGTCAGTTGAGATTTCAATAGGGATCTGACCATTATAATTTTTTGATATTAGTTTTAATAGTGGATTGTTTTTATTAGATAATAAAAGGCCGAGCCTTTGTCCAATCACAATTTTTTCTGGTTTAGTATTTTTTGAGTAAAAAAAATCAGTTCTATCCTTAATCAGGAATGTAAAGGCATTTGCAGCCTTGTCTAATATATCGTTAGCAATATTGTCATCTAACATTGCATTTTCAAAAAGTGATAGAATATTTAATGGAGAATCTTTTTTCATTTTTTCCCATTTGCTTAGCATACCTCCAAGAGATAGACATGTTTCGATTGTTTCTCCGTTATGCATTATCAGTTCCCAGGACCTTTTTATTTCAGAATGATTTTTTAAATTTATTATTTTATTATTTAAAATTAAACCATCTGCGATACCTGTTCCACCTCCGATATAGATAGCATTTTTACAGTTCATTAGTTTGCCTACAGATGATTTTTTTTCTCCAATAACACAGCACTCAGAGTCATCGTATATCATTTTGATTGATAGTTTATTACCAAGCTTTGATTTAATCTTTTGATTTAGCTCATTTAACATATCAATATTCCTTGGCCCATTCACCATGATTGAGATTCCATCAAGGTTTGTGGTTTTAATTCCAGGAAAGCAAAGGCCAATCTGAGTGATTTTGGTATTTTTTACTGATGATAAAATTATTTTTACAATTGTGTCGATAATAGAAGAAGATTGCTTTATTTCTTTTTTTGAAAAATTAAATATATTGTTTTTAGATTCTTTTTGCTGCTTTAATAATTCTGTTGGTTTAAAGGTTGGATCAAAGTTCTTAGAGTCACTATAGCTAAATTCAATTTGTTTCCCAATTGGAGTGATTAGCGATGACTCTAAATCAAACTCACAAATTTGAGCAAGAATCTTTGTCGCGCCACCATCTAGTCCTAAAAAAAGTGTGTTACTCATGAAGGTTATATTTATTTTTGAGAGTATTTATCCGCTCAATAGCTTGGTGTAATTTTTCGATAGGGATGTTATTTTTTTCTATAGAGTTTTTGATAGCCTTAACGGCTTTTGGTATATAGTGTGGGTCGTATTTTAAGTTGTTCCCTAGGCATAGCAGGTCGACCCCAGCATTTATCATTAAAGAAAACATATCTTCAAGCTCATAGTTATCAGATATAGCTTTCATGCTTGGGTCATCACATATGACTGCTCCCTTAAAATTTAAATCATTTCGGAGGCTATTTGTAATAGTCTCATGAGATAATGAGGAAGGTAATTCAGTATCAAATTTATCATTGAAAACGTGTGAGACCATGATTAAGTCTAGGTGATTAGATTCAATTAGTTCAGTATAGGGTAAAAGATCTGCAACAGACCAAGATGCTGATATGTCAATAAACCCTTGGTGTGTATCTCCGAAACCAGATCCTTGCCCAGGGAAATGCTTTCCACATGATATAATATTATCATTACGTAAAGTTTCTATAAATATTTTTGAGTGTTCTATAACCTTCTTGGGATTTCCATGGAAGGCCCTCTCTAATTTGCCGATATATGTTTCATCACCGTAGTCAAGGTCTAAGACAGGGGCAAAGTTTAGATTGACACCAGCTTTAGATAATGCACTAGAAATAGAATTAGAAAACTCTCTGGTAATTAAGGCATTGTCAAGCGAACCAATATGTTTCCATGATGGGAATTCTTGAAATCCATAAGATGATTTTAATCGGTTTACATGCCCACCTTCTTGATCAATTGATATGAAAAGAGGCGTTTCTGATGCAGACTGAAGATTATCTGTGAGTTTTTTAATCTGACCTGGAGATTTAATATTTCTAGTACCAGGCCCAATTTTTTCTAGATCTTCATCATATAAAATTACACCAGATAGGTTATATTTTTTTATATATCTACATATATTTGTAGTGTCAGAGACTTTATTGCTTCTAAAGCCTGCGATGATTAGTCGTCCAATTAATTGATCAAGTCTTTTTGACATAACATAAAAATAATTTGAATAAATTAAACACGTAATGAAAACGTTAATTATTACAAATTACTGTAGAAACAAAATATTTCTATGGATCTTTCTTACTTTTTTTCTTTTTGTTATTGGGTGTACTAGTACGCCAAGGTCATCAGATAATTGGCCAGAAAAAGTATTAAGAAAATTATCGCTAAGAGAAAAGATCGCTCAGATGATGATATATCGAATGAATCTGAGATATAAAGATATTACTCCTGAAAAATGGAAAGAGATTACCAGTCTTGTAGATAGTGATGGCATTGGGGGTATTCATTTATGGTCTGGAGATGGTTCGAGCTCTATTGCGATTATGAATGAGATTCAGAAGCGTTCGAAGATTCCAATTATATTTGATGCTGACATTGAGAGAGGCTTTGGTCAACGATTTCCCTCGGGGACTAATTTCCCACCTATGATGGCAATTACTGCAACAGGGAATCCAAAAAATGCCTATGAGGTTGGTAGGATTGTAGCGATAGAATCTCGAGCAGCAGGTATTCATTGGAATCTTTCTCCAGTTGTAGATGTAAATAATAACCCGCTAAATCCAATAATTAATACTAGGTCATTTAGTGAAGATCCGGACATAGTTAGTGAGTTTTCGTTAGAATACACAAAAGGACTTCAAGATCATGGTATGATAGCGACAGCAAAACACTTTCCTGGACATGGTGATACGCAAACAGATTCTCACAGTTCTCTTGCTATGATCCCTAGCGACTCAACTCGTTTATGGTCTCTAGAGCTAAAGCCATTTATAGCTATGGCTGAAGCTGAAATAGACGTTGTTATGGTTGCTCATGTACATGCCCCTGACTACCAGCCTGAGGCAGATGACCCTGCTACCTTGAGTAGATTCTGGGTTACAGAAGTTCTTAAAAAACGTTTAGGGTTTAATGGCGCTATTATAACAGATGGTATGGGGATGGGAGGAATCACCAAAAATTATTCAGATGAATATGCAATTGTGAAAGCTGTTCAAGCTGGTTGTCATATTATTATTCAAAACTATGATATATTAGGCTCTATTGATGCAATAGAAAAGGCAGTCGCCAGGAATGATATATCTGAAGAGCAGATAAATGTTTCTGCATTAAAAATGCTTGAGCTAAAACACAAAGTTGGTCTTGACCTTAATCCATTGACAAATTTAGATAATATGATGAAACAAATTTCAACAAAAGATAATAAGGAAACAGCTATTAGAATTGCATCGGAATCAATAACTCTTGTTAAAGATAATAAAGACCTTTTACCCTTAAATGCTATTGGCAAAGATTCTTTATATATTATTGATATTTATGATCAGGAATACAAGCATTCACGCTCTGCTGTTACTTCTAAAATTATTTCAGAGAAATTCCCTGTTAGATCTATTCAGATTGATGAGTCAGATAAAAAACCAGTTCTTGATGTAATAATTAATAGCATTCCAAAAAACAGTCAAATCCTTATAAATGCATTTGTTAGTCCAAAAGAGTGGAAGGATCGTATTTTTTTTCCTGATAATGAAACGTACTTTGTTAGAGAGCTAATAAAAAAATCTGATCGTATCATTCTTGCAAGTTTAGGAACACCATATCTCCTACAAGATTTCCCAGGAGTATCAACTTATTTATGTGCATATAAGGGCAATTATTTAATGCAAAATGCTTTAGCAAATGCACTCCTTGGCTTTAAGAATATTTCTGGTCGTCTTCCTATATCTATTCCTGGTCTTCATGAAATAGGGTCAGGAATATTCAAAGAAATGAAAATTCAAAATGAGAAAGTATCTGAATATAAACCCGGGATCGAGGTAAAACGCACTCTGCCTAGTAAGGTCGGTGCTAATAATAATCATCTTTTTAATTTTATGGAATCAGCGGTTAAAGATAGCGCCTGGCCTGGTGGCGTTTTATTAGCTGTAAAAAGCGGAAATATTTTTTATCATCAGGGCCATGGTTTTCACACCTATAAGCGTAAAAAACCTGTTCGCTCAAGTGATATATTTGATCTTGCCTCTATTACAAAGGTTGTCTCTACTACCTCTGGGATAATGAAACTAGTAGACCAAAATAAAATTAATATTGATAAGCCTGTAGCTAATTATTTGCCAAGTTTTAAAGGGAAAAAGAAAAAATATCAGAAACAAAAATCAAAGATAACAATAAGAGACTTACTTTCACACTCATCCGGACTTCCGGCATTTAAACAATACTTTAAAATGGAGAAAACGAAAGATCTTATTACAGAAAGCATATACGATACTGCGCCAATTAGAGATACAGGTGATACCACTATATACTCAGACGTAGGCGCAATCATGTTAGGTAAAATTATCGAAGAGGTAAGTCGTTTGTCTTTAGACGTTTTTATGGATTCAATGATCTTTGAGCCTCTTGGTATGACCACAACCTTTTTTAATCCACCAAAAGAAAAGTTAAATAGAGTTATACCAACTGAGATAGATCCAAAGGGTAACTTAATACACGGGTATGTACATGATGAAAATGCACATATTCTTGGCGGAATAGCGGGTCATGCAGGGCTTTTTTCTACTGCAAAAGATTTGGCGATATTCTCTCAGATGATGTTAAACAGAGGGCTTTACGGATGGAAAAGAATCTTCAAGCAGGGCACGGTTGATCTTTTTACTAACAAAGCAAACTCAGTTCCTGAGAGTTCCAGATGCCTTGGATGGGATAGTCCTTCAGGGGCATCTTCCGGTGGAGTTTATATCAGTGATGATAGTTTTGGACATGGTGGATATACCGGCACTACACTTTGGATAGACCCTGAAAATGAAATTATAGTTGTATTACTTACAAATGCGGTCCATCCTAACAGAAAAAATAAAGACCCAAAATATTTTGATTGGAGGCACCGGATACATTCAGCCGTATACGAGGCTCTTTCTATAACTGAAAAAAATCCCAATCTAAAAGTAAGAGATAGATGGATCAATAATTAATGATATTTAGGCTATTATTTTGGTTCATTTTTAATTGTTTTTATTTTTGTTATTCTCAGGATATCCAAATAAAAATGTTAACGAGATCATACTTTGATGCTCCTATTATTGGAAGAGTTTATCTTTCCCAGACAACATATCTATCAAATAATCAGAAGAACAAAATTGAAACGACGAATATCGAAACTAGATTTTTTGGTTTTATTGCTGGATTAGTCTCTGATATCAAAGATACAACGGGCACTCTTATTAATGAAGATGGGCAAGACTGGGATTATAATGTTAACGATAAGAAGTATTGGATACCTTCAGATGAAAATGAAGAAACTTCAGATAATGGGGATGAGAAATCTAAAAAAATAGAATATACAATAGGTTCAGATGATGAAGCCTCGGAAGATTATAGTATTATTTCTGTTTCGAGATTAGCTCATGATAAGATGGAAAGTATTCATGGATTTAAAACAAAAAAATGGACAACTACTTTAGAGTTTTCTGAATTTAAAATGGTGATTGATGAATGGTCTGTGAAAGAGCTCTCTCTATTACGTCTTGCAGATTCTCTCAATAGACAGGTTTTAAGGTCTCAAGGAGTTAGTGATACTTTGATTGCAATTAGCAGATATGGAAGCGGATTGTCAAATAACGAAATGATATTAGGCGCAACAAAGTTAGATAGTGTGTATAAGGCTAATGGTATTGTAGATATAGAAGGCGAGATCATCAAAGGTGACGTGAAAAAAATTGATAAAGGTGATAATGAATCTAGTATGAGTTTTGG
>CEOP01247053.1_pt1 | contig 10199 bp, 7 predicted proteins | sample 361301 | NCBI WGS metagenome assembly CEOP01 (sample SAMEA2619548, study PRJEB7988) | marine metagenome | biome: marine biome (ENVO:00000447); feature: deep chlorophyll maximum layer (ENVO:xxxxxxxx); material: "saline water (ENVO:00002010), including plankton (ENVO:xxxxxxxx)" | depth 55 m
CCAAGCGGTCCAGCACCGGGCCCAAGCGGTCCAGCACCGGGCCCAAGTGGCCCCGCTCCTAGCGAGCCTGAAATGGACGAACCCGAAGAGGAAACCTCGTTTGAGGATGATGAGAGCTATCGAGTAGATGATGAAGGCACTGAATGGTGGGAAGACGAAGAAGGAACCTGGTGGTTCCGAATTTCCGGTAATGAAGAATGGGAAGAGTGGACAGAATAATCAGGTTGTGATTTGTTGAATCCCAAGAAACTGATGGTTGTTTTGTTCATGACAGCAGCCATGCTGCTTCCATCCCTCCATCTTGATGTTCATTCTGTGTTGGAGGAATTGGAACCTGTCTCATACTCTGGAACTGCCGATAGGGTCGTCATCGACTCTCCTCCGTCTGAAATGACTGCTGATGAAGTCGTCCAATTTGATGCAGTCATCTATGATGCAGTAAACACAGTTCTTGTTGGAGAAGTCAATTGGTCTGCATCAAACGGCTCAATCAGTGATGATGGTTGGTTCTATCCTTGGTCATCTGGTTTGGTTGAAATCATTGCTGAATCTCAAGGGGTCGAGGGAAGTTACAACATTTCTATCACCGCAGGTGTGGCGACATCGATTGAAATCACAAGTACACAATTCATGGCTAAGCAATCATCGCCTTTGAGTGCCGATTTGCTGGACAGCCGTGGAAATCGCATGGCTGGTAGTGACGGGATGGTATGGGATCTCAATGGGATGTACTTTGGGCAAGGAACACCTTCCTTTTCCCCCGAAAGCACATCTTCGTTTGAACTGAGAGTGCGATACAATCAGCTTGAAGATACAGCAACAGCGGAAGTTTCTGCTGGAGCGCCTCATGCCTTCATATTCCCGGATTATATTCAGGTACGTGCAGGAACAACCACCCTGATTCAGCCGAAATTGGTTGATATCAACGGCTATGAGATGCCGCTTTCACTTACGCCGTCCATTGGATGGTATGCGGAGAACGGCACCTTCAACTCTGAAGGAGATTATCTTGCAACTCACACAGGCCGATGGGCCATTAGCGCCACAGCAGGCAATGTCTCTGGAAACGGAATTATTGATGTCATTCCTGGAGATGCAGTAGCATCTGAACTCTCCTTTGTTGATGACCCTGATACCTTTGTTGCAGGAGAGCGATATGAGCTCGTGTTTGACCGCAGAGATGCAGACGGGTACATTGGTTTTGTATCCCCATCCATCTCAGCCGTTACAACCGATTCGGGAGGCTTGTCTGAGGATGATGGCCGAATATATTGGAGTCCTTCCGAGGAAGGAACCGCCACAATAACCGGAACAGATGGGACTGTTTCAACTGAATTGATGGTTGATGTCATTCACGGAAATGCCATTGAATTGGTCATGGAGATGGAACCAAAAATGGCTTACGCTGGTGACCAAATCGCTATCGTTCTCAAGGCCATTGATGTGAAAGGGAACAGTTGGACGGTCGATGGTAGCATTGTCATGAACATGGGCAACTCCTCTCAAATTTCTGACATGAATACATATCAATTGATTCAAGCAACAACCACACAATCGTGGTATTTTGAAGGCAATTGGTTTGACAATGATACAGGTGCAATGTTTGTTACAGATCTTGCATTTGATGTTCATCCGGGCCCACTTGCCTTCATCATCCTCGCCGGGGATGGAGCACAGGTGCCTGCAGATGGGGAACTTGATTTGACTCCTGAGTTTTACGACGCCTATGGGAATCAACTCCCAGATATTGACCTTAATTGGACGATTGATGGCAGTGATATCACCCTTGACATGATGCTCAATGACAACCGTTGGGTGGCGACGAGTGTCGGTGGTCACGAGATTAGAGCCAATGCAGACGGTGTATTCGCAACAATCCGATTGACGGTCACTGCAGGAACCGCAAATGGGTTGGTTACGAATATGGATGATGGGCTAGAGGTACAAGCAGGCGTCCCCACAGACCTCTTCGTCCAAGTCGTTGACGTACATGGTAATTTAGCTGAGGCAACCGAGGTGACCACGCTGATCAATTCAACGATTGGTGAACTTATAGCGTCCCCAACTGGATTGGGCTTCTGGCAATTTACTGGTAAGGTAAGCGGAAATTATGACATGATCATCCAAGAAAAAAACGCACAACACATTGTTCCAATCACGATTTTAGCAGGTGAACCGATTCGGATTCAAGCAAGCATCAACAAAGCGAGTATGGCGGAAGGTGATGTTGTCCTCCTCGAAGCATATGGCATTGATGAATTCGGAAATATTGTAGCTATGGAAGAAAACTCGACGGTAGATTGCAATGCAGGGGAGACCGCGTTCGTTACCGAGGGTACGTGGGAATTGAGTCTTACAGACGGAGGGACTGACCGTACATGCACGTTCCGTTGGAATGGGCTGCTCGCTCAGACCTTCTTCGATGTTGATGAGGTCTTATTGGGTGGCGCAGTGGGTTCCACGAATACAGCAATGTCAATGGCGGCGATATTGCTTTGTTTGGTTCTCGCAGTGCTCGTTGTTCTTGCTCGTAAAGCGGCTTCGGTTGAATCCAGCGATTGGGTGGAGGAGGCCTTTGATGAAGATGAATACGAGGATGATGATGAAGATGACGAATTTGATACATCCCCCGAAGGTCAAGACGATACGCCATTGCATGAGCGCCATGGTATGACGCTTGAGGATGTTGCGAATCTTGCTAAAGAAGCAGCAAAGGTGGGTGTTATGCAAGCGACCCCCGCAACCGAGCAAGGCTCTACAGGATGGTATGTGGATGTTTCAGAGGAACTTCAGTATTGGGAAGTGACTCCAGATGGTGAATGGATTCGTCACGAATAAACCATCTCATTAAGGCATAACAGGGTTTTATTGCTCACCCCCTCCTCCGTTGGTAATAGAGACGACCTAGCGTGTCGGCTTGGGAGTGATAAGAATGGAAGTCAAACAACTAATTGAGCGTCTCAATGATGCCCTTGGATGGGAATTGCGCGCAGTGAACATGTATGCCCATTATTCAGCAAATATTCGTGGAATTCATCGCCTTCAACTCTCTCCGATGTTCACAACTGAATCAACTGAATCATTGACACATGCCGACATTGTTCGTAGAGCAATTGTCAAGTTGGGAGGCATTCCAGTCACAGAGAGGAATCCCCATGAAATTACCCACAGCGAAAATTATAATGAGATGCTTCAATACAGTTTGGAAACAGAAACCAAGGCTGCTGAAGTTTATGGGGAAATCATGAAACTTATTGGCGATGGTGGCGACCAAGAAATGTACGATGCAATCGAACAGATTTATCTCGCCGAATTGAGAAGTCTGGAGTCGCTTCGTCTTCTCATGTCCTGATTCAATATTTGTTGTGAATCTACAGTTGAACACTGTAAATACAAAGCCAGGTCACTCTTCTTCAACTACCTCAAATGAGGCGAAAAATTCATCGATATCGATAACTCCATTCTCATCCGTGTCCGCATTATGAAATATCACTCGCGATTCATCTGAAGAGTATCGGAACCCTAAGGCATGGAGTGCATTTTGAAACTCTCTGCAGGTTAGATGATTTTTACCTCCCATGTCGGCTGCATGGAATACGGCGACTCTCCGTTCATGTTCGATTTTGGAAGGCGATTGGAATTGCTTTCTGAATGATTGTACCGGAGTTTGCTGAGAAATTGCATGTTTTTGGCCATACAAGTAGTAGGTCGCTGTTCCAGCAATGATAGCCGCCCCGCCCCCTATGATCGCTTTTTCTCCAATGAACCACATGAGAACAAAGCCTGCAATGATCCCCCACATCTGGATGTAGGGGTAGAGTGGTCCTTTGTAACTCGGGTTCCACGCATGTTCTTCCCTGGTTTGGCGGAGGATGATTACGCACGTGTTAATCATGATGAAAATCATGATTTTGAACCCAGATGCGAGTTTGACCACATCTTTTAACGGCACAAAGAAAATTGCAAGTCCCATAGCAATACCTGTAATCAAAATGGGCCAATGTGGGGTTTCAAATCGAGCATTGACATCCTCAAGAGCTTGGGGGAGAAGGTTGTCTCTTGACATTGCGAACAAGAATCTCGAGGAAGCAAGAATTCCTGCAAGGGCCATTGAGATCATCGCTAGGATAGAAATAATTGCGGCGAATACTCCGAATTTTGTTCCCGCAACATATTCAGCGAAGGCAAAAATCGGGTTTTCAATTGGTTTCCCATCGGCCCCCATCCACCAATCAACGGGCATGGAGGCCATCATCAAGTAAGCAATCAAGGAGTACAGTACCGTTGCTATAAGCAACGAGAGGAGAATTCCTGCTGGAAGATTCTTTTCTGGGTCTTTGACTTCTCCACCTATTGCTGCCACTTTTGTAACACCAGCATAGGCAACAAAGACCAAAGCCGCAGCCTCAGCAATAGTCCATATTTCAGTATCAAAGGCGGCTTTCGCCGGACGACTCAAATCCAATCCATCCGCCATCACAAACCAGTTTGTTCCGCCACGGTCAAAATCAAACAATGATGCGAGGCAAACAAAGAGCAAGAGGCCCACTGTTGTGACCACAATTGGAGTTTGTATTGCTTTAACTTTTGAAACACCTAAAATGTTGATGATGGTGATAAGAATCAGTGCACTCATCGATAAAAACATCAGATTCATTTCGATATCAAAGTAAGTGGTGACTGCAATTGAATAAGCAGAAAATCCAATCAGGGCAAAAGCAGATTTAAGCAAAAATGATGCCCACAACCCAAGTCCACTGATGGTTCCAACAAGTGGCCCATAGGTTCGCTCTAGGTAGACATAGGAACCTCCACTGGATGGCATGCCTGACGCTAATTCCGATTTTGATAGAGCGCCGGGCAATACTACAGAGGCTGCGAGTAGATATGCGAGCCAGATCCCCTCTCCCATAATATCTGCAGCAAATGTTGGAGTGACGAAAATCCCGGGAAGCATTGCTGAAAGAGAAATAATCACAACACCTGCGAGTCCAATCGTCCTACTCAGTGTCGCCTTCAAATCTTCAGCGATGTTTTGGATGAAGTTTTCAGTAGATGATTTAGGCATGGCGGTCACCGGAAAAAGGACATTAAAGTGTGTTATTTGCACCGATGTGCCTACTTTACTTAGTAATTTGTTAAGAAATCCAACACTATTCCCCGAAAACCGTCAATTATTGAGGTGGACGATGACTTTCATTTCCACCGCGATTGGAGTCGGCAGTGCGTCAATGGCTAAGGTTGTACGAGTTGGACCGACTTTACCAAGTGTCTCAGCCCATACTTCGTTGTATCCTGCAAAATCACGTTTCATATCGACCAGAAATGTCGTAACATCTACGATTTGGTCCATGGTGCCACCGGCTTCTTCAACAACGCGTCGAACATTTTCCACAACTGCATGAGTCTGAGCCCTGATGTCGTAATCAAGTGGTTCGTCGTTTTCATCGTGGATGGGCCCTCCTGGTATTGAATTTGTTCCAGGTTGTCGCGGCCCCACTCCGGAGAGATAGAGCATGTCTCCAACACGACGAGCATGCGGGTAGGCGCCTACGGGCTTGGGTGCGGCATCGGTGTTAACAGAACCTGCAGTTTGGGTTGGCTCCCAAAGTTCAGGGCCGTTTTCTTGTTGTTCTTTAGGAGCTTTAGGATCTATTTCTGTAGCATCTTCAACGGCATCAAGTACTCCACGTTCGCCATGGAAATACTCCACATCCTCTTCATCGTATTCTTTGTCTGCAGCGCCAGAAGGTGTCGGATCCAGGTGGATGACAGCTCCTCCAGCCCCATGAATGGCTTCGTAAGCCATGACGTCGCCAGTGAGGTCGTTTCGATTTCCATTCATGGCGGAAAGCCACCACATCGGTTTGAACGCAACAACTTTCTGAACTCGGATTTGCTGTTGAATCGTTCGAGAAAGTTGGCCAACATCTTCCAACCGACCTTGGCTCAAGAATTCAAGAATTTTCTGATTCCATTCGTGGTCTTTCAGCGAGTGGATTTTATCTTCAGAAGGTTCAATGAAATCAGTAAACATACGATTGGAAAGCGACATTGCAGTAATTGCTACTGCTCTTTTTCCTTGGGCCTTAACAACATCAAGGCAAGCCTTTGCCATAACGGTGGTTTCGCTGCGGTTTGCATAAACATTTGACGACACAATAACTGCTGGAATTTTGTTGTCTGGATTGAGTAGAGTCAAGGCCACGACTGAACCGACATCAATCGGGAATCCTTTGTAATTCACACAGCGGCTTTGCAAACCCCTCTTCTTGTTCGCACTGTCCCACGCATGGGCGAAATCTTGGTCGATGTTAAATGAATAAGAGATGGACCCTAAGTCATGAAAGTCGTGATCGACCATCACCCATTCTGGATTTGGGTCGGATTGAATTTGATGACCGATAATCGATGGCCAAGTTGTTGAATAAATAATCATTAAATCAACATCGAGTCCACGGATGGTCTCAGCAGCTTGGTCAAAGGCTTCTCGGAGTTTTTTCCAACCTGGATTTTGGTCAGGGGCGAGGACGGGATGAGGGTGTACAGGTACAACAAAAGATGCGACGATGTTTCCTTCGCTCATACCTCTGCCTCCTCGTATTTATGACAAGGCCATTCTACAATGGCGTTACCGGTTCCGATGATGGTTCCGTAGCCGTGAAGTATTGCTGGATAGTCAGGGACATCAAGTGTTGAAAGCAACCATGAAAATGCACCTCCATCGCTCTCAGCGATTGCTTGTTCGGTAAATTCTGGCATTTCATCCAAAATTCTCTGTGTCTCACCTTTGACCATGTAATCGATGATACGCATGTCCCACAGATGCATTGCATGGCTGGTGATGTGTTCTTTACTCATGTCTTCAGGGACTTCTGATTCTGTTGTAAAATGGCGATGAGAAAGAGAATTGCTGGCGATAACAACCACTCTTTTCCCACTGGCTTCAATGGCTCTTCGGGTGACTTTGCCCAATTCGATCATCATGTCTTGCATGACTTCAACAGAGTAATATTGACGGGAGCGATTGCTCGAGATGACCACGAGGGGTTTATCCCATGAAGGATTGAACATATGGCCGGTAACAATGGTGCCATAGTCAACTCGGAAGTCAGGATTTGTCATCATTTTCACACCGAGGCCTGCTGCATCGGCTTCATCGTGGATTGCCTTTGCAAGGTCAACATCGATGTTCAAATCGTAATTGTAGCGGAAGAGGTTTGGAAATACCGGGTCTACAGAGAGTCCTTCGAAGTGGGGTAGGCCAAGAAAGTGAGTCCCGATATAGGTCTGCCAGTGGGGGGACAATACTACGATCGCATCATATTCAATATCTTGCAGAGAAGCGCGAAGTCTGTCATAGCCCCAGCGAAGTTGTTCCCAACCGCCTTCCGCAACAGGTTCGTTTTGCGGGGGATTTTCGGCGTAGACCAAATGCGGTGGGTGCGGTGCGAGGCAGCCTGCGACAATTTTCCCTTTGCCCATGAATCACCCATACTGAACTGCCCTAAAGGGGCTTTGGATTTACATTCTGTTTGCTCCCTTGAGGCCAAGTCTCAAACGCAACGGAGATTTGGGTGATTTGTGTCAGCGCAAGAGGAGGATGGAACTTCACTGATGGCGACTCCGAACGGCTCGGAGATTCCAGTTGAATCCCCTCTAGAATTAAGAAATGCAGATTGGGGCGAAACATGGACAAATATCGGAGCACCTACTTTCTTTGGTGTCACGGTTGGTTCTCTTTGGCAATGGCTAATTGTCCCCCGATTGTCCACCGTTTGGCCAAATCCAATTCAAGGGTCGTTACTGGTGATGTTGTTGCTCTCTCCTTTGCTTCATCATCTGTTGACCTCGCATGAATTCTCGCGTTGGAAAGAATATGCACTTGGTGTTCTTTTGCCAAGTTTGTATATTTCTGCGGTTTGGTTCATTCCTGGTCAAACGGGATTGTTCTGCGTTGGCTATCTTGCAACCATCGTTTGGGTTTGGATGTGCACCTCATGGTGGCGATTCGAACTCCCTCCATTCCGCAGTGCAATATGGCACACCCTTGGTGTGAACATTGGAGCGCTCGGAGGCTCAATTTTGACCTTTAACCTGATGATGTGATCAAGAGGTATAGGACTCGTCTTCGCTTGGAAATTGTCCTGAACGAACATCGCTGCAGTAAGCCTTCAAGGCCCCGTCTATCTCATCCGCAAGGTTGAGATAACGTCGTAAAAACCGCGGAGAGAAATCCATAGTGATTCCCAGAACATCGTGGAGTACGAGAACTTGTCCGTCAACATCCGGCCCAGCACCGATACCGATGGTAGGAATATCAATGGCTTCAGTTACTCGTTTTGCAAGTTCCCGTGGGATTTTTTCAAGGACGATAGCAAAGCATCCTGCTTCTTCAAGAATTTTTGCATCTTCGATCAGTTTCTCTGCCTCTGCGTCCTCTTTGGCACGAACCGAATAAGTTCCAAATTTGTAGATGGATTGAGGAGTCAAGCCAAGGTGGCCCATCACTGGGATTCCGGCTGTCAAAATTCGCTGGACGGATTCTACAATTTCTGCCCCACCCTCAAGTTTGACAGCATGACCGCTGGATTCTTTCATGATACGAATCGCTGATTCAAGGGCGTTTCTTGAATTTCCCTGATAGGTTCCAAAGGGCATATCGACGACGAGAAGGGCGCGGTCAACCGCACGTTCAACGCACTGGGCATGGTAAATCATGTGGTCAAGGGTCATCGGTACGGTCGTAGCCTGGCCGGCCATAACGTTCGATGCCGAGTCGCCAACGAGAATCACATCAACACCGGCTTGGTCAACCAGGCGAGCCAATGAATAATCGTAGGCGGTGAGCATGGTGATTTTTTCACCAGCACGCATCATTTCTTGAAGCGTATTGGTGGTGACCTTACGGGCAGTTCCATGAACCGACATAGTACTGCCAACGGTACAGTTGATTTGAATGCCTCGCCTGTGGGGTGACGACAAATTCTACGGAACATTCTCTACGGTTGTTTGATACAGACATTGGTCATTTCCGAAAAGAAACTCATTGACCATATTCCGCCTTCTCGCCCAATTCCTGACTGTTTGACGCCCCCAAACGGTGTCCGTAAGTCCCTGTTTAGCCATGTGTTTACCCAAACGATACCGGTATCCATTCGTTGCGCAAATGCGTGCCCACGTTCGACATCGCTTGTCCATACCGAGCCAGCGAGGCCATATTCAGTGCCATTGGCCATCAATACTGCTTCGTCTTCATCATGGTAGGGATGAAGGGTTACTACAGGGCCAAAGATTTCCTCAGTAGCAGTCCTTGATGTGTGTTTGAGGCCACCGATCACGGTTGGACGAAGAAATGCTCCCTCAGCGTGAACACCCGATACACTTGCGTTTACAGACGTTCCACCAGTGAGTACGACACCGCCTTCTTCAATTCCAAGATTGATGTAGGATTCAACCTTTGACAAATGCTCTGCGGAAATAACTGCACCCATTTGAGTGGATTCATCCATTGGGTCTCCAAGTTTGAGCCGTTCAACACCCTTGACGAATTTCTCAGCGACTTCGTCGTACATTTTGGCAGGAATAAGAACTCTGGAGCCGCATAAGCAGACTTGGCCTGAATTGGTAAACGATGCTCGCACAAGTTCATCCACAATGTCGTCAATACGAGCATCATCCAGTAAAACAGTAGCATTTTTTCCACCCAATTCCAATGACAGTTTCTTGAACATCGGTGCAGCTGTTGCGGCGACTGTACGGCCTGTTGAAGTTCCTCCAGTGAAAGAAATCGCCTTGATATTAGGATGTTCTACAATGGCTTGACCCACTTCTGGACCAAGTCCATGAACGAGATTGAACACTCCTTCGGGCAACTTGAGTTCGTCGAGAGTCTCGGCGAGCAGGTTTGCGGTTAGAGGCGTCATTTCAGAAGGTTTTGCGACGATGGTATTGCCCATAAGCAGTGCTGGAGCAACTTTCCATGTGAGGAGGTAAAGGGGTAGATTCCAAGGAGTGATGAGTCCAACACAGCCGACTGGATTACGATGAATATGATTGATGGCGCCATTGGCTTCAAATTGCATCGGCTGCTGTTCTTTGGCATATTGGGCGAAGAATCTGAAGTTGCTCACTGAGCGTGCAGCATCAACTCGGCGCGAAAGCGAGATCGGTTTTCCGGTGTCAAGCGTTTCAAGTAA
>CEOP01118624.1_pt1 | contig 10178 bp, 4 predicted proteins | sample 361301 | NCBI WGS metagenome assembly CEOP01 (sample SAMEA2619548, study PRJEB7988) | marine metagenome | biome: marine biome (ENVO:00000447); feature: deep chlorophyll maximum layer (ENVO:xxxxxxxx); material: "saline water (ENVO:00002010), including plankton (ENVO:xxxxxxxx)" | depth 55 m
CTTTGAACATTATTAATAAGATTGAAAATTTTGCTGCTTGTGTAATATTTTTACTTTTAGTATCCTTACCATTTTCTGATTTATTGATCAGGGAAATAATCAAGCCGCTTATATCTGGGATTACTAAAATTCCTGCATCTCAAACCTTGGTATCTCATTTGACTCTTTTAATGGGTTTTAGTGGTGCAATTATTGCTTCACGAGAAAATGACTTATTATCATTATCAAATACCTCTTTATTTAATGATAAGATAAAAGGCCTAAGTTATCACATAGCTAGGTGGGTAAGTATTCTCACTATTTTATTATTGGCTATAGGCAGCCTCGACCTAGTGCTTATAGAAAAAGCATATCCGCAATATATTGCGCCTAACCTTCCACGATGGATTTTTCAGGCTGCTATGCCATTGGGATTTTTTATTATTTTCATTCATCTTGTAGTTAAAATGAAAAAGAATATTTTTTCATTTAGCGGCTTATTTACTATTTTAACAATAATTCTATTCTTTGTTTCTCAAGACACTCTAAGAGAAAATGGGTTTATTTTGATACTAGGAATTTTTATTTTTATTTTTTCCGTTATTAATGGAGCCCCAATTTTCACTGTATTAGGTGGTCTTGGAGTATTATTGTTTTGGTTTGATTATGTTCCTATTTCTGCTGTTATAGCAGAATCCTATCGCATTGTTGTCTCTCCTCACTTAGCAACTATACCATTGTTTACTTTAGCCGGCTATTTTTTAGCTGAGAGTAATGCATCAGATAGATTAGTGAACGTTTTTAAAAATTTATTTGGTTGGTTACCAGGAGGTTCTCCTGTAATAGTCCTTTTAATATGCGGTTTTTTTACCGCATTAACTGGGGGTTCCGGGGTGACTATATTAGCTTTAGGTGGATTACTTTTTCCAATGCTTATTAAGGATGGTTATAAGAAAAGGTTTTCTTTAGGTTTAATTACAGCTTCTGGGTCGATTGGTCTATTGTTCCCACCTAGTTTACCACTTATTCTTTATGGTGTCACAGCAGGTATATCAATTAAAAGTATATTTTTAGCTGGAATTTTTCCTGGAGTCTTTTTGATTATCGTTTTGTCAATGTGGACTGTTTATTCTGGAGAATTAAAAGAAATTGAGAAAAATAAATTTAATTTAAATAGTGCTATGAACGCGTGTTGGGAAACAAAATGGGAGTTATGTATACCATTAATTGTTCTTTATGGAATATTTAGCGGTCATGCGAAACTGGTAGAGACTGCTGCACTTACTGTCTTTTATATTTTCGTTATTGAAACTTTTATTTATAAAGATCTCAATTTTAAAGATATCATAAAAATAGTTATTTCATGTTCTACTTTAGTTGGTGGAGTTTTGATTATTATTGGAGCAGCTATGGGTCTTACTAGCTACATGGTGGATGCGCAGGTACCAATGAAAATTTTATCTATCATGAAAGAATTCGTTAGCTCTAAATATGTATTTCTTATTTTGTTAAATATATTTCTATTAATTATTGGTTGTTTGATGGATATTTTTAGCGCAATTATTATTGTTGTCCCTCTCATCGCTCCATTAGGTATACACTATGGTGTGGACCCAATACATTTAGCAATAATTTTCATCGCAAATTTAGAACTTGGTTATTTAACTCCTCCAGTAGGAATGAATCTTTTTTTATCAGCATATCGATTTGATGAAAAGATGCCAGTAATATATAAGTCTACTTTTCCATTTTTCGTTGTGCTCCTAGCTGCGGTGCTGATTATAACTTATTTTCCTGGATTGACGCTTTGGCTATTATAAGTTGAAAATAATGATTTATATAAACATAGCTTGACATAGAGATATTTGATTGAATATATTTGCCGTTCAACTTTTAGGAGTACTATTATAGAATAAACGCTATTTTTTATCCCTTAAGAAATAAGGGTCATACATTAAACTAATAATATCAAGGAGATTTATCCATGAGGCGTTTTGGCATAGTACTCATCGTATTACAGATAATATATAGTTCGCTTACAGCTCAAAGTGAGGCTGGTGCGATTTTTTTACTGATTGCCCCTGGTGCTAGAGCTGGCGGAATGGGAGAAGCACAGGTGGCTGTCGCAAATGATGCATATGCTAGTTATTGGAACCCTGCGGGATTAGGCTTTTTAAAAGGATCTGAGGCTGCACTGATGCATGTAAATTGGTTGCCTGGATTAGCGGATGACATGTATTATGAGTTTTTTGGATTTAGAAAACATTATAATACTCTTGGTACTCTTGGAGGGCATATTATTTTTCTTAACCTTGGTGAGCAGGTCAGAACGAGTGAAATAGGCGAGGAGTTAGGTACATTCACAAGTTATATGACTGCCTTTTCACTATCATACGGAGCATTAATATCAGAAAAGAAATCATTTGGCATAAATGCAAAAGTTTCATATCAGCATTTAGTTGAAATTGGCGCAGGTAGTGAAAAAGGGAAAGGTACTTCTTTAGATTTTGGATTCGATATTGGATATCTTCAAAAAGATTGGTTAATTGATGATTTAACAATAGGATTTAATTTATCTAACATTGGTCCAAAGGTGTCGTTTATTGATCCAGACCAGGCTGACCCACAACCAACAAATCTCACACTTGGATTTAATTATGGTATCGTGAACACTGAATATAATAAGCTAAATCTAGTTTATGATGTTGATAAACTTCTTGTTGCTTCTTACCCTGATATGGACTGGGATGATAATGGCTATATTGGTGGTTATGATGAAGATGGAAATCAGAGTCCTGGGAATGATTATAATAAAAAAGGTCAAATTGAGATTGCTCATACAGATCCAATATATTTAGCATTATTTACTTCTTGGGTAGATGACTGGTTTTTAGGCGGTGATATTGATAGAGCAATCTCAGGTGAATATGGTGATAAAATAATCGGAGGATGGGCTTGGGGAGAAGATGACAATGAAAATGGTGAACCAGATGAAGGGGAAATGGACCCGACAGATGATATTAATCCTGGCGAAGATGGCTGGGGAGAGTATAATGAATGGGGGCAAAAAGAAGTAGGCAATAGTAAAGACCGTACTTTATCTGATGAGTTAGATAAATTAGTGCATAATTTCGGTTTAGAATATTGGTATGGTAAATATTTTGCGATTCGAACAGGCTATTATTACGATAAAACAGGAAAAATTAGTAACCCTACTTTTGGTATCGGTTTAAGATTTGCAGGATATGGGTTTGATTTTGGATATACATATGGTGAACCTGGACATCCATTAACAAATACGATGAGATTCTCTCTTAATATGGAATATTAGTTAGTATCCAGTGAAATATAGATTTTTTAAAAGTTTGGTCGCTTTATTGACCTGCTTTCTATCATTTATTAATGCTGACATAGTTGGTGACTTAAAAATTTGTGCTCTTATGGTCGAATTCCAAGAGGACAATAAAGAAAGCACAACAGGGACTGGAAAATTTCTTAATGTGATTGAAGGTATTGATTGTGAGAATTACCATATAGATCCACCTCCACATGATAAAAATTATTTTTTTTCACAATTAAAAGCGGTTAATAATTATTTCCAGTCAGTATCCTATGGAAAGTTTGGAATAGATCTAGCGCAGAGCAGTATCTATCCATTCGAATCAACACCTTATGAATTATCTCAGCCTATGTCATATTACTATCCATACAATGAAGAAGATTTGTCAGAGGATAGACTAGTAGGGTTTTTTAAAGAGACGTTGGATTTAGCACATTCAATCGATGGAATTCAATACTCTGATTATGATCTTATAATTATTTTTCATGCAGGAATTGGTCAAGATTTTTCTCTTCCTTTTTTGGACCCAACCCCTGAAGATATACCATCTACATTTATTGATCCAGTGATGATAAAAAATTCTACAGGTGAGGATGTTATTACTATTGGGTCTTCAGTAATTGGTAAAGGCATTATTTTGCCTGAAACTCAAAATCATCTTAATTACGATATCTCTAGTTCCATGTTCTCTAGCGAATCAGAACCTTGTGATTATCAATATGGCTTAAACGGTACCTTATCTTTAATGATTGGGTTTGCTATTGGCTTACCACCACTTTGGGACATTGAAAGTGGAGAGAGCAGGATTGGAGTTTTTGGTTTAATGGATCAGGGCTCTAATAATGGGCGAGGGGTAATTCCATCGCCTCCAGATCCATGGACTCGAATTTATGCAGGCTGGGAAAAATCCAATATTATTAATGGCAATTCACAAATATCTCTAGCAAGAAGAAGTATTGATAATATCATTAGAGTTGATATTAATGAGTCTGAATATTTTTTAATTGAAAATAGGGTTAATTATTTTAGAAATGACGTTAGTTTGGACTCTATAAGGTTTAAGATTTGGCAGGAGACGGATGTTTACCCATCATTTATTAAAATTTTAAAAGATTCAGTTGATATAGAAAGTGATAATAATGGTGTAATAGTAAGCATCCCTAATTATGATATTGCTCTACCTGGCACTGGCTTAATGATTTGGCATATTGATGAAAATAGAATCCAGTCAGGAATTAACGATTACACAATAAATAAAAATATAGATTTTGTTGGAGTAGATATTGAAGAAGCAGATGGTGCACAAGATATAGGTAATGAGTCATTCTTCATGTTCAATGATCCGTCTTCAGGGTATTTTGGAGATATTTGGTTTTCAGGAAATCAAGAATATTATCGTGCAAACCCACAGAATGAGGATATTCTACCTATCTTTAATGATACTACTTATCCAAATACAAATTCTAACGATGATTCTAGGAGCTATGTATCTATTGAAAATATTGGTCCAGCATCGGACACAATTACATTTAATATTATAAATGACTTGAAACCATATGGATATAATGATCCAAGCGCATTCCATAGGTATTTTTTTGAGTTAAATGATTCAGACTCCAATATATTGATTGGTGGTTTAGATTCTTTATGGTTTAAAAGTAGTATCAATAATAATCGTACTCATTTTCATAATCTAAATTCTAATGATGTCGTAGTTGGTCTTAATCTATCTGAGGATATTCCTTTAGTTGAAATTTTTGAATATTTTGATAATACAGTTAATCTAACAACATACGAATATGAGCCAGATACTAATAACCTGTTTTTTAAAAATACGGTTGTATTTGACTCTCTTGTTTATCCAATCTATCAAAATAACTTCCTAGATAAAATATTAATTAATAATGAGGAATGGGATAAACATAATAGATCTGTTTTTACTAAAGATTTTGTTTACAGTATAGACGAGTTTTCAGTGACTAATGAAAATTATTCTGGAGATGTATCGTTTGTAATTGATAATATAAATGCGAACCATATTTTAGGTATTGATCTTGATTTAGATGGAATACCTGATTTATTAGTAAGAGATAGTAGTAACATGATCTCAGGCTATAATTATCAATTGATGAAATTACCTGGCTTTCCAATTGATTATAGAGTCTCTGGTGTAGTATTAGCTAAAGACATAATTGGTGATATCCATTCTGAAATAATTGTCAAATCAATGGACTCTAGCTCTATTTATATATTTAATCACCAAGGAAGTTTATTATATAATATCGCTACTGAAAAAGATGATGACCTGGTCTCATTATCGAACATTAATCAAAAAAATTGTATTATTACACGATTTAACATTTTTCAATTCAGTGATGTCGTTGATAGTCAAGGAAATCAATGGGTGGGTGAGCATGGAGATTTAAGTAATAGTAGAATATTAGATATCCAATATTCCATATCTAGTGAAAGTCAAAAAATAATACGGCATGCTTATAGTTATCCAAATCCAATAAAAACAGGTATGGGCACAATTCGGATTGAAGCAAATGATCCAGCTTATATAGAGGTTAATATTTATGATGCTGTAGGTTATTTTATTAAGAAATACTCTAAAGACATTACTTCTAATGGATTATCTATTACTGAGTGGGGATTTGATGTAAGTAAATTAGAGTCAGGGATATATTTTGCTTATTTAGAAGCAAAAGGAGCAAACTCTAATAATAAATCTGATTATTCCCAATTAATTAAAATTGCAGTGATAAAATAAATATGAAAAAATTTGTTTTTTTTGTGCAGATATCAATTATTTTTGGGCAAGCAAGGTATAACCACCCTGAGCTTGAGTGGTATACATTTGAGACTGAGCATTTTAACATTCATTACCATATCGGGACTGAAATATCTGCAAGAGAAGCAGCTACGGTAGCAGAATTTATTTATCCTAAGATAACTGAATTCTATGATTTTGAGCCGGAGGATAAAACTGATATTATTCTTAAAGATACAGATGATTATTCTAATGGAGCAGCATATTATTATGATAATAAAATTGTTATTTGGGCCTCCCCTTTAAACTTTGAGTTGCGAGGAAGTCACAGATGGTTACAGAATGTTATTACTCATGAATATGCACATATAGTGTCACTTCAAAAGTCAATGAAATTTGGAACAAAGATTCCTGGTGCTTATTTGCAGTTTATGGGTTATGAGAAAGAAAAAAGAAAGGATGTCCTTTATGGATATCCAAAAACGTTAATTAGTTATCCTGTCCCTGGCACGGTTGTGCCGCCATGGCTTGCTGAAGGTGTAGCGCAGTTTATGTATGATGATGCAGACTGGGATCATTGGGACACACATCGAGATATGATTTTAAGAGATAGAGCAATAAATAATAAATTATTGACATTTGATGAAATGAATACATTTGGAAAAAAGGGGATAGGTAACGAATCAACTTATAATGCAGGTTTTGCTTTAACGAGATTTATTTCTTATAAATATGGCTCATCTGTTTTGAAAGATATTATGAAAGAGCTTTCAAATCCATTTCAGTTTTCTATTAACGATGCTATCTATAATGTATTAGATATTGGTGGGTATGATGTTTATAATGATTTTATATCTACAATAAAAGATCGGTATGAAAAACTTACTAAACCAATTAAGGTAAATTATATAAACCCTAATATTATAGCAGATAATGGAACAACTAACTTGTTTCCTGTTTGGTCTCCACGTAGTAATGTTTTTTTATATTTAAGCAATAAAAAGAACGATTATTTTGGTCAAACGGATTTGTATTTGTATGATTTAGATAATGATAATGATAAAAAAATAACTGGTGCTGTATTTTCTGCACCAACTTGGCACCCAAATGGAAGAATAATATATTATAGTAAAAAACCTAAGTTTCCTGATAAAAATGGTTCTAAATATTTTGATATATATGAATACGATTTAATCGAAGAAAAAGAAACTAGGATTACAGAATCATCAAGAGGCTTTTCGCCCGTGTTTGTGGTGAGAGATAGTAGTATTGCTTTTATAGCTACAGAAGATGGTAGGCAAGATATATTTCAATTGAATCTAAAATCTAGAAAAATTATTCAATTAACAAAATTTGATGATAGACCAATTATTAGCAGTCTCACCTATAATGAATTAGATCATAGTTTGTATTTTGATATTTCTACACATCATTATAGGGATATTGCTAAAATATCTTTATCAGATACCTCTTATAAAATGGTTTTAAATAGTTCAATGTGGGATGAACGGAATATAGCTTTCATGGATAGTGGCTCTTTTATTTACTCAGATGACAGAAGTGGAATTTTTAATTTATTTTTACTTGATTCGAAAAATAAAAAACAAGGGTATATAACAAATGTATATGGTGGCGCCTTTATGCCGAATATCAATAAAAATGGTAGAGTCCTTTACTCCATGTATGATAATGGTGGTTATAAAATTGTTTTAATTGATTCATTGGAATATATCGAAGAGTCCTTGGTTGGATATTCTCCATCTTATTACATGAAAAATGAAGACCATGCTCAACCTTTAATAGTTCTTGATACAACTGAGTCTGCAAAATATATTGACCAATTTCCAAATATGTTTTTGATGCCTAAAATAATGTTTGATTATGGGACTGCTAAACCAGGTTTTTACTTTTATTCAAGTGAAATATTAGAGAGGTTAAGCCTTTTTGGAGGGATGTCTATTAATAATCGCATGGATATGGATTTATTTTTCATATTCGAATTTAATCGTTTATACCCAACACTATTTTTTGAAGCTTTCTTTTTAACAAGACACACTACTGATCAAATAGAATACCGAGATACTTATGACATTGATAGTGATATTAAATTTAGAATGATACTTTTCAGACCTGGAATAAAAATCCCATTTTATGGTAGTACATTTGAAGTTTTTAGTTCATGGCAGAGATATAGGGCTTTTATTAATGAATCCTTACCATCGGAGATGATAGAGGCTGGTTCTGCGTATGATTATTATCGTGGTGTATCAATAAATGTTGATTGGAAGTTAAATATTATAAAACCTAGGCTAGATGGTGGTATCAATCCATCAAATGGTCTAAAATTATCAGCAAAGATTGATATTGAAAATAATAAGTTTATAGAAGGTCTGGATTTCTCAGACGCTGGGACTTTAGTTGAAAATTTCAAGGATAATAATTTTACTAGATTGCAAGGTGACCTTACTTATCACTATGAAATTCCTTGGGTAGATAGATTGACGACCTCTTTTCAAATGAGTGGAGGATATATTACGAATACTGCAGTAGACTCTTTTTTTCATTTTTTCAATGGTGGTATGAGTGGTTTGAAAGGTTATCCATTTTATAGTATTGAAGGTACAAAAACAGCTTTGCTTGATTTGTCTTTTAGGCTTCCTTTATTAAGGGAAAAACATATAAAGTTAGGCTGGTTTATTATGCAAAATAGTGTAATTGGTGCAATCTTCCAGCTTGGTGATGCTTGGAGACAGAAAGTAGATCACGATTGGAAAAAATCTGTTGGAGTTCAATGGCGTGTAAATGGATTTTCTTTTTATAACTATCCAACAGCAATTGAGTTAGAGATACACCAAGGTTTAAATAAATTTGATAGAGTAATTAAAGGAGAAACGTACTCATATGGCAAAGAACTTAGAACATACTTCAGGCTTTTATTTGATTTTTAGATTAATATTTATTTTTTATATTATTTTTCCTATCTATGGTCAAGATTCCACAAAGTTATTTGTGGAAAAAGACTCAACATTTTACCCTGGGAAACCTCTTATTATGTCTCTCCTTGTGCCAGGATTGGGACAATTATATAATAAAGAACCTATATGGAAACCTGGACTTTTTATTGGTACAGAGATTGTTACTTTATCTAGTATTCTATATAGTAATAAAAAAGCAGATCAAATTAGATTAGATTATCAAGAATTTGCTGATAATAACTGGAGTATAGAAAATTGGTGGAGTTTTACTCAATCAGGGCCTGAGGTAATAGAGAATAATGGATTATACTTTACGGATAATAAATTGAAGGCTATGCGTAGTTATATTGGTACTCATCATTTAACTATACATTTAAAAGGTGACCTTGTAAATATTTTCAACACTGAATTTTTAAGCTCAGATAGTCTTTCTTTAATTGCAGGCTATTTAGGTTCTGAAAATATAAGTATGGTCAAAGACAGGCATTATTATGAAAATATTGGTAAGTACGATCAATTTGTAGGTGGATGGTCTGATGTGTCTACAGATTGGTATTGGGAAGAAAAAGATGTTGGAGACAGCATAGAGATTGTTATTAAAACACCAAACAAGCAGAATTATTTAGATGAAAGGTACAAGGCAAATCAGTGGCTTTCTTTTGCTAAATTTAGTATTAGTGCTATGATGTTTAATCATGTAGTGAGTGGGTTAGAAGCTGTATGGGCTAATAGAAATAAAGATTCAGAAATTATAAAAGAAGAAAAAAAATTAGATTTAGATTTAGGACTGTTTTTTGATGGAAATAATGCATTTGGTGTTGGCGGGTTATCGCTCAGAATGAATTTTTAAGATGTATCGAATTTTATTATTATTAATTATTATTTTTGGATGTTCATCAACTGTTCCCGATGAGAGTCTATCTCTTTCTGAACATCTAAAAATCGGCATGGATTATTTAGATCAAGAGGAATATGTGAAGGCGCAAGATGAGTTCAAGTTTGTTTTGTCTAGGGGTACTGGAACTGATTATGGTGATGATGCTCAGTTTTTTTTGGCTGAGGCATATTTTTTGAATGACCAGTTTATGCTCTCTATAGTAGAATATGAAAA
>CEOP01138856.1_pt1 | contig 10176 bp, 10 predicted proteins | sample 361301 | NCBI WGS metagenome assembly CEOP01 (sample SAMEA2619548, study PRJEB7988) | marine metagenome | biome: marine biome (ENVO:00000447); feature: deep chlorophyll maximum layer (ENVO:xxxxxxxx); material: "saline water (ENVO:00002010), including plankton (ENVO:xxxxxxxx)" | depth 55 m
GCTGATAACCGGGAGGTCGCAGGTTCGAGTCCTGCCTCGCGCACCATAGATTCAATTCAATGCGCTGCATTTAGTATTATTTTGCTAGTTTTTTACAATCTAGAAAGACGCTGAATCAGGAGAACCCTCATTTAGCCCCCTCGCAGGCCCTTGTAACATGGTAGTAGTCTCGGGCAGTAATTCCCGGGCACTCGCTATGGACCTTGCCGACGAGCTTGGATGGGAACATCATTCTCTTGAAGCGAGGAGATTTCCTGATTCCGAAGGATACATCAGAATTCCTGAAGATGCGATAGAAGCAGTTCGCAAAGAGCCTGTAGTTCTAGTTTCAAACACATTCCCTGACGCTGGAATTGTTGAAACCTTGTTGCTGCTAGAAGCATTGAGAGACGTTAGGGCTGGTAGAACTGATAATTTGAAAGAGATCGGGCCTCAATCAATGGACTCGGTGGGCCCAGGAGTAATTGTGGCAATCCCTTACTTTGGATATTCTCGACAAGATAAACGATTCAGACCTGGCGAGGCGATTAGTGCAAAGGCGATTGGGCGCTTACTTTCTGCGCACTGTGATGGCATTGTCGTTTTCGACTTACATGCCCCTGCTGCCTTGGAAGAGATGCCAATCCCAGTAGCATTCACATCAGCTATGCCAGAAATAGCGGCCCACTTACAAAACACGGTCAGTCCCGATTTCATCTTGTCCCCCGACAAAGGTGCAATCGACAGAGCCAGTGCTGTGGCTGAAGCGATTGGACTTCCCTTCTCATACTTAGAAAAAACAAGAATCGACGCCCACACTATCGTACACAAAGCAAAGGATTTGGAGGTAGAAGGGAAGATCGTCGCTATTGTCGATGACATGATTGCTACTGGAGGCACGATTTGTAAGGCTGCAGATGCTCTTAGGAGCCAAGGTGCGATTGAAGTTCATGCGGCCTGTACTCACGGATTATTCACCGGTGGGGCTATCGCAAGGCTAGCAAATCATGTCGATGGCGTACACGCTACATCTAGCCTACCCAATAGTAGAGCAATCATCTCAGGAGGGGCTGCATTGGCTCGTGGTGTGCGTATTATCCTTGAAGATTTGTAAATATACCACAGATTTACCAATCCGTGGTGTTTATATTCGCGAGGCCGTGCGCAGCGTTGCTTCACATAAGCATGAGAGTGATTTCAATGAGTGCACACGTGTCATACGAAACCCCGAACGACGTCGCAGATAAAATCTACGAGATGGTTTCGGCTAACAACAACGGAAGAATGAAAAAAGGATCTAATGAAGTAACTAAGGCTGCAGAACGCGGCACTGCTAAGTTCATCATTATGGCAGAGGATGTCAACCCCCCAGAACTACTGGCGCACATCCCTCTAATCTGTGCTGAGAAGGGTATTCCATTCGGATACGTTCCTAGCCAAGAGTTCCTAGCAAAAGAAGCTGGAATGCCAGGTGGCGTTAAGACCGCTTCCTTAGCATTACTAGAAGTGTCCAAGGGCGCTCAAGAAAAATTCAACGAAGTTGTAGAGCTCGTCAAGGGGCTTTCTAACTGAATATACCACTGAATTCGGAGGAATAAGAAATGTCTGAAGAACTCGGAGGATGGCCTGCTGAGGTTGTCGAAGTGGTAGGAAGAACCGGTATGACCGGAGAAGCTACTCAAGTCAAGGTGCGTGTTAACGATGCACCAAACCCACGTGACGTGGGCCGCATTATTACAAGAAACGTGATTGGACCAGTCCGCATTGGCGATATTCTAATGCTAAGAGACACAGGTCGTGAAGCACGTAAACTCAACTACAGGTGATCGATGTGCCAGAACAAAGAATTTGCAGTTTTTCCGGCGAGGTTATTGAACCAGGTACCGGATTGATGTTCATCCGCCGTGATGGAACAGTACAGTGGTTTGCTAACAGTAAGGCTCGCAAGAACGCAGTCAAACTAAAGCGAAACGCTCGCAAAGTAAAGTGGACCCGTCATTTCGTAAAGGGCGGAATCTGAAGTCAAGTGTAATACTTGTTTCAATCGCTGTACTCAAATAGGGCTTGCCAGTCGGCAGCATTGGTGGAATTAGTATGGAGACTACCTATGTCATGGTAAAGCCTGATGGCGTGCAGCGCGGACTGGTTGGAGAAATCATTCAAAGATTTGAAAGAAAGGGATTACAATTGGTAGGACTTAAGCAAGTTATACCAAGTCAAGAAATCGCTAGAGAACATTATGCAGTTCATGCAGAACGTCCGTTCTTCCCTGGACTGATTAAGTTCGTAACTAGTGGACCTGTTGTTTGTATGGCTTGGTTGGGCCGAGATGCAATTAGCGTTGCTCGCAATTTGATTGGACCTACCAACGGCCGAGAAGCAGCTCCAGGAACAATTCGTGGAGATTATGGAATGGACATTGGGTACAATATGATCCATGGTTCCGATGCTCCCGAAACAGCGGAGTTCGAACTAGGATTATGGTTCCCTGAAGGCGTTAACAATTGGACTCAAGATAGTCAATCTTGGGTTTATGAGTGATTTTAAACGCCAATTGCAAAATTAAAAAAACCAATTGGAGGTTTAGACATGTCAGATGAGGGAGAGGGCCCTGAGACCACTCCTGAAGAAGAGGTCAAAAACCTTGGTTGGCAACGACAACCAATCGTTTCTGTATTAGGCCATGTTGACCATGGTAAGACGAGCGTTCTAGATCACTTTAGGTCACTTGGTTCTGAAAGACAAGCCAGTGTCATGGACCGTGAAGCTGGAGGAATTACACAGCACATCGGTGCAACTGAAGTTCCTGCAAAGATACTGAATGAAACATGCGCTGCCATGACTGGTGGTAAAGATTTCAACAGTCCGGGTTTACTGTTTATCGATACTCCTGGGCACCATTCATTCACCAGTCTTCGCAGTAGAGGTGGAGCATTAGCAGATATTGCAATTTTAGTTGTAGATGTAATGGAAGGCCTACAGCCACAAACAATCGAAAGTCTTCGAATTCTTAGAGAGAAGAAGACTCCGTTTGTAGTGGCTGCAAACAAAGTCGACCGCCTTCATGGGTGGAGAACCGAAAAAGGTCGCTCATTCATCGAATCATGGTCAAATCAAAGAGATGATGTGAAACAATATTTTGAGGAAAAATATTGGAAATTACTAGGGCAATTTAGCGAACATGGATTCAATATCGAAAGATATGATAAAATTAAGGATTTCAAATCTAACCTAGCCGTTGTCCCTTGTTCTGCCAAGGATGGAGAAGGGCTACAGGACTTACTCACAGTCACTGTTGGCCTGGCTGAAAGATTCCTTGACGAAAGGCTACGAGACACTCTTGGTGATGGTGAAGGTACAGTTCTTGAAATGAAAGATGAAAGAGGACTGGGTAAAACCATAGATGTAATCCTCAATAGAGGCGAGTTAAACGTTGGAGATACAATCACTCTAGTTGGCCCAGATGGTCCATTCACTACACACATCAAAGGAATGTTTCGTCCAAAGGGTATGTCTGAAATGCGAGATGCTGGAGACCGTTGGGAAGCCTGTGAAAATGCAGTTGCAGCATGTGGACTGAAAATTGTAGCTCCAGGTCTTGAAAATGTACTAGCAGGTACAACATTACGACAAACCAATACTCCTGAATCAAAGGCTGTTGCTGAAAAGGAAGCTCGTAAAGAAGCAACTATTTCAGTTGATATTGCAGAAGAAGGTGTCGTGATTAAGGCTGATACCGTTGGTGGACTAGAAGCTCTAGCCTTTGAATTAAACAAATTAGAAATTCCGATACGAATGGCAACTATTGGCCCTATCAATAAGCGTGACATAATCACTGCACAGTGTGCTGAAGACACACTAAACCAAATTATTCTAGGATTTTCAGTAAAGGGTAATTCTGAGGTACAACCTAAATTGGAAGGCCCTGATGCTGAAATCAAATTTATTGGAGCAGATATTATTTATCGGATTTTAGAAGAATTCGAAGAGTGGAGAGAGACAACCAAAGCCGAAATAGAGGCTGCTGCTCGTGAAAACTTAGTCTATCCTGGCCATTTATTGTATCTTAAAGATCATACTTTCAGAAACAAAGGGCCAGCGATTGTCGGTATGCGTGTTGTGGGAGGCAGAGTGCATGTTGGTCAAAAAATAATGAAATTAGATGGCACTCCAGTAGGCCAAATCAAAAGCTTACGAACCCGTTCTAGTGAAGAAGTAAAACAGGGTACGCAGGGAGAGGAAATGGCTGTTGCTGTCATGGGGCCAACAGTTGGAAGACATATTGAGGAAGGCGACGAATTTTGGGTCGATATTCCTGCCTCACATGCTAAGAGATTGAGAAAACTCGATTTGACGCCTATCGAAGAAGAAATTCTAGAGGAAATTACTCGTCTTCATCGCAAGCAGGACCACTTTTGGGGTCGTTAAGAAAAACGCTGTACGTCGCTAATTGTGACGACTTGTTCACGCAATACCTTGAAGTATGGAATGGATTGGTTGTCAACTTGTACCAAGGAGTGCTATTACCATGAATGCAGGATTCCAAGCAGGAGCGCCAGCCGGCGACCATCGCACAAAGGACCTTATCGCAACCGTATCTTCGATTGCAAATTCTCTAATGGGAGAAGTTTCCAAAGTTATTATTGGTAAAAATGAGAATCTAAGAAGAGTTACCGTAGGTATTCTATCAAACGGTAACATGTTGCTAGAAGATTTCCCAGGACTTGCAAAAACACTGCTTGCAAATACTTTCGCTCAAGCTCTTGGATGCAAGTTTAAGCGTGTTCAATTTACTCCTGACTTGCTGCCGAGCGACATTATGGGGACATACATGTATGACCAGAAAACTGGGGAATTCAAACTTAGAGCAGGTCCTCTTTTCTCCAATGTTCTACTCGCTGACGAGATTAACCGTGCTCCTCCAAAGACTCAGGCTGCATTGCTTGAGGCAATGGAAGAAAAGCAGGTTACTATCGAAGGAATTACTCACAAGTTGCCAGCACCATTCGTAGTTATTGCTACTCAGAACCCTATCGAGCAAGAAGGAACATATCCGCTTCCAGAAGCACAGATGGACCGTTTCTTGATGAAGATGAGTATGGGATACCCTGACCGTGCCGAAGAGAAAGCAATTTTGGCTCGTAGAAAGTTACGTGGAAAGGATCAGCACGATGTTGAACAGATTACTTCACCAAAGAAGGTCGTTGCAATGCAAAAAGCATTGGAGACGGTCCACGTAGACCCTGCAATTCTTTCCTACATTGTTGAAATCGTACAGCGTACTCGTGAAGATCACCGTGTAGTAAACGGTGCATCTCCTCGTGCATCCCAGGCATTATTCAAATCGGGACGTGCTGCTGCTGCTATCGATGGCCGTGATTATGTAATTCCAGACGATATCAAAGGAATCGCCCTACAGATTATTTCACACAGAATCAATATGAAACCAGAAGCAAAGATTCGTGGAATTACCGGAATGCACATTGTTCGAAAGATACTGTCCGAAGTTCCAGTACCAGTCATACAACAAGGATGATTCCTGCTCGATGAATGCCATTCTTTACAGGGGGGCGCCAACCTCGGTGATTCATAGCAGCGTAATTTCGAGGTGTTTTAGATGAATCCTTACAAGATGGTAGTGGCGGTCGCAAATCAGAAAGGTGGTTGCGCTAAAACAACTACTGCGGTCAATTTAGCTGCTGCCTTAGCAAAGGGTTCGACCAAATTTAAGGTCCCTCCTGCTAAGGTTCTTCTAATCGATTTAGACCCTCAGGGAAATTGCGCAACATCTTTTGGTGTTGAAAAGAAAAAAATTAAGAAAACAGCATATGATTTGCTGGTTAATGATGGAGGGGAAGATCTTCCTTTGATGGAAGAATATCTTATTTCTCCAGCCCAACTTACCGAATCTATGCAAAGAGCTTGGTCAAAAAGAAATGAAAGTAAGAGAATCCCTGCAGATTTATCGATTGATAATCTCTGGCTTCTACCTAGCGACATTCATCTTTCTGGTGCTGAAATCGAATTGAGTCACAGGATTGGTCGAGAAACAAGACTACGTGAAGCATTAGCACCGATTATTGAGAAATTTGATCACATCATAATCGACACTCCACCCTCTCTAGGTTTACTATCGATTAACGCCCTATGTGCTGCAAATTGGGTATTTATTCCAGTACAGGCTGAATATTATGCTCTTGAAGGATTTAGCATGTTGATGAATAGCGTCAAGATGATTCAAAAAAGAATTAATCGAAACTTGAAAATTTTCGGTGTTGCTATGACAATGGTTGACCAGCGTTCAAAATTGTCACTTCATGTATGTGATGAAGTTCAGTCTAAAATTCCACGAAAGGTGTTCAAAACACCAATACGAAGACTGGCTAAGGTTGCTGAAGCTGCTTGGACAGGTGCTCCTACTGTAATCCTAAATCGTCCAAGTAATAGTGGTGCAGGAGCAGGTAGTAGAGAATATTGGTCCTTAGCCAAAGAGTACCATGCACGAGTGCAGGTTATGCGCCGACAATTTGGAGTTACAGAACACCCCCGGTTATTGCTTGAGAAGCAAGGTCGGGCTTTTTGAGATTGTAGTAAAACAAGCCTCATTTGGACATCTATCCGCGTGGCATTCAAGTAGTCAACAGTTTCCAAGGTAGGTCATGACCGGAGAAGGGATGACCTCTGTTAGTGTAAGTTACGAAGTTAGAAGGCAACTCAACACGTTGCGAACTATGGATGGGCACAAAAGTGTTGACGCGTTTATTACCGATCTTATCAGGGCTCACAAACTAGCGAAAATGAATGGTGAATTAGAATCCTTGCGAGCTCAAATGAAAGAGGTTGCAGATGTTAATGCAGAGCATTTGGTACAACGACTGAATCTTGCACCGTTCAAGGTCTGAGGTGCTCTAATGGATTGGAGACCTTCTGGCCACTTATTGTCCACTAGTGATTTGGTGCATGCTATTTTCGATGTCGATAGCGATGCTGGAAAATTACTTGTTAAAGCTACAATGGGAGAGGTTGAATTATTTGCAGCACCAAAAAGTTGGAATGCTATTCTTTGGTTGATAACTAATACTTTGAAAGCAGATGGCGCACCGATTTATTCTGGTTCCCAGTTGGGTGAATTAAAATCAAGCCTTCCAATAGTTTGGCGCGCTGATTGATTACTTTCCTTGCTTAGCAAGCCATTCTGCACCATACCATTTCCATTGGTCCATAGTCCAACCTTCTGGTAATCCTTCATCAGGAACCGGTGGCACTTCTGCTGGAGGCTCTTGTGAAGGTTCTACTGATTGCTCAGGTTGTGTGTCTTCAGATGAGGATTGTTCAGGCATTCCTGCTAATTCCTCTAGAGAAGAGTTTTCTTCCATCACTTCTAGATCCTCAGGAGAATCGCCGTCTGCTTTGATTTCTATGTCGTCAAACCCACCGCCTAATTCATCACCATCATCACCAATATTCATTGGCTCAATATCATCATCCCAGTACTTGTCAGAATCAACGCCACCGACTGCTGAAAGTCCGGCTTTACCTTCTAATGCTTCAGTTTCAGCACTATTGTCATCAGATGCGAATGCAGCACCGTATGTTTTCACTAAGGCTCTGCGTCGACGGGCTTTTCCAATTCCTGCATAAATTAGTAAGAGTGCAATAATAGCTGCAAATCCTGCGCCAAGGAACGGCAAAATTTCAAGGGTCGATTCGAGATACTGGTTGCTGGAATCTTTCTCATTCTCTTCTGCTTCCAATGAAGTTCTCCAATCATAGTAATCATCAGCAGATTCACCTGCTGATTCTTTTCCTGAGAGATAGTTCTGATAGTCTGCATCTCTAACTCCCTGGCATACTTCGGAATTATCGCTCACATCAAGGGCACAATGATCTTTCTCATTCTGTACCAATTTGTTAGAATCATTGTAATCTTGACTAGCTCCTACTTTATCATCGTCTTCGTCGATATAATCTAGAGGGTCGTTCGGAAGGTCATCTCCAAAATCATAGAATCCATCTCCATCACTATCTATGCAGCCAAACTTTTCTTTGACTACGAAAGTTAGGGTAAGGGTTCCATCATCAGTAATCTCGGGGATGTAAGTGCTGGTAGAGTTCCCCCATTCAAGTGGACAAGCATCTGCTCTGAATCCTGACAAATTATCGCCATAACCATCGCCATCAGAATCAACCCATTGCGTGATATCTGATTTTGCAAAGTCGGCTCCGTCTTCCACAGTCCAATCATCTGTAGGGTCTGAGTATCCGTCTCTATCTGAATCCTTACAACCCATTCTATCAATTGTTGAACCTCCATTCACACTAGGGCAATCATCTCCTTCAAAGCCAGAAAGATTGTCTCCATAGCCATCACCATCACTATCTGACCATTGGGACGGAATAGTAGGGTATCTGTCTCCGCCTAAGGCATTCGAATTATCTCCATAGCCATCGCCATCACTATCCATCCACTGATACGAATTGTTGATGAATGCATCAGAATCATTGCCATCGGGATTATCACCGTAGCCATCGCCATCACTATCTAACCATTGAGTCTCATCAAGCTTGAATGCATCCGAATTATTTCCATTTTCATTATCTCCAAATCCATCGCCATCTGTATCTTCAAATTGACTAGAATCGTATGGGAATGCATCATCGTTATCTGTGATTCCATCTCCATCGCTATCTAGATCGAATAACCTAACTTTTGAAGATGAAGAGAAAGAGGAGATGATGAATAATTCTCCATTTGACCCAAAGACTCCCATCAATACTCTACCAGATGATGTGAATGATTCTTCTTCGGTGAATGTTTCACTATCAATAATGTGCAATTTACCATTTTGTACTCCAACCATTATTCTTCCATCATCTGCAATATTAATTGAAAGAATATTGTTGCTAGAAATTGAGGTTTGCTCCATATTCCAATTTGAAGGATTTTCACTAGAGAATTGATATCTAAATAAATCACCATTAGAACAACCGATGATTATATTTCCATTTCCATCATTAATTATCTTAGTCGGATAAGATGTAAAGTCGGACAAACTACCTTGAAGTACCCCTTCTTGAGTTGTTACTTTTACAAGATTGTCTCTTCCTCCAGTAACAATTCTATCATCAGAAATCATGGTTATTGCAGTAAGTGCAGTGTTATGGCTGGGTGTTGCTACTTGGGTCCATCCTTCGGAATTGTATTCTTTCGCTCTTCGCTCCCCACCATAAGAGGCAAACCACAAATCCCCTTCAGAATCCCATGTAACAAAATCTACTGGATTAGAAGTATTGTGAATGAATGAAACCATTTTCAGTTGAGTGTTCACAATGTATACTCCCTCGGAATGGGCTACTGCAACCTGTATTCCTGTTGAATCGGGGGTTGCTGAGTTTGCTGTGATATTTAATTCAAGAGACCATTGAGTAATCAACTCACCAGTTCCCCAGAAATGCTCAGAAAGATTGCCAGATGTTGTCAAGGTTAGCAATGTTGAGGATGAAGAAAATGATGTGTGAATAAATCGGCCTTCGATGGTATCGACTATTCCCGCATCTATGAGATTAGATTCTGCCTCAACATTTGGTATTGCAGGTAGCAATAGTATAGCAAGAAGGATTGCTAAGGTCTTCCTCATAGGTAATGCGATGAATAGGTGCCCTATGAATGGCTCGGAGTGAAGCGTTTGATACAAATCACTGTTCGGCGTCGTCAGATTCGATGTTTAGAGTGGTGTTTGGCGAACTTACTGGATTGAGCTTTGTAATTGGCTTCAAGGTCGCAGTACTTTCTTTTTCAACCATTTCACCTGGCTTCATTCCGGGAGCAGATGCTGGAGGTGGTCCTCTCCTTTTGACTGGAGTAAGCACTTTCACAGTTACTGGCTTAAGTGTTGCAGTTTTTGTTTCGGTTACAACACCAAGTTTCTTGATTGGAATTAGTAATGCTGTTGCCTGTACTTCATCAAGTTCATCTTCCATAGCCTCATCTAGAGCATCTTGCATTGTATCGTCCAATGTATCTTCGACAGGCTCTATTTCGGGGGTTAATTCAGACTCAATATCCGGCTCAAGTTGAGTGATTTCAGCAGGAGTTATTTCAAGATCAGGTGTTTCTTGTTCTGAAATCCCTGCAATTTCTAATTTCGGCGCAGTTACTACTGTTTCAACTACCGGCTCTATTGCTGGAACTACCGG
>CEOP01094231.1_pt1 | contig 10172 bp, 5 predicted proteins | sample 361301 | NCBI WGS metagenome assembly CEOP01 (sample SAMEA2619548, study PRJEB7988) | marine metagenome | biome: marine biome (ENVO:00000447); feature: deep chlorophyll maximum layer (ENVO:xxxxxxxx); material: "saline water (ENVO:00002010), including plankton (ENVO:xxxxxxxx)" | depth 55 m
GAACTCAATAGTATTAATTATGCAGGATTCACAAAAGTAAAAGTTAATTCTAGGGTAATGAGGTTGTGGTTAAGTAAGGAAACGGATGGCTTTTCAATAAAATGGAATGGTTATCAGAGTAAACTAAAGGTTTTTACTCCCTTCGTTTCAAAAATGCTTGATTTCTTACCCAGTAAAAGAGAATTACCAAGTAGTCCTATATTGATGTCCCCAATGCCAGGCCTATTAGTTGACCTGGATGTTGGTGTTGGTGATAAGGTCCAATTGGGACAAAGGCTATGTACCCTAGAGGCCATGAAGATGGAAAATGTACTTTATGCTGAGAGAGCAGGGAAAATTAAACAAGTTTACCGAAAAAAAGGGGATATTCTTTCTGATGGTGATAAAATACTGGAGTATGAATGACTAAAGACCCATTAAGTAGTTGGAAATCATTAGCTTTAGATGAGTTGAAAGGTAAGCCTTTGGAATCCTTGAATTGGATAACTCCTGAAAATATTACAATTAAGGCTCTCTACACGCGATCAGATGTAGAAACAGTTTCCCATCTGAATGAGTTACCTGGGCTCGCTAATTTTAGCCGTGGTCCACGGGCTACAATGTACGCAGGTAGACCATGGACTATCCGGCAGTATGCTGGATTTTCTACTGCTGAAGAAAGTAATGCATTTTATAGAAAGAATTTAAAATCGGGGCAAAAGGGTATATCGGTCGCCTTCGATTTACCAACCCACCGCGGTTATGATAGTGACCACCCAAGAGTTCTGGGAGACGTTGGGAAAGCTGGTGTTGCAATTGACAGTGTAGAGGATATGAAAATTTTGTTCAGTGAAATACCCTTGGACCAGATGTCAGTCTCTATGACAATGAATGGAGCAGTAATCCCAGTTCTGGCAAATTTTATTGTGGCTGCAGAGGAGCAGGGGGTGTCTAGAGATAAGCTTACTGGCACTATCCAAAATGACATTCTTAAAGAGTTTATGGTCAGGAATACCTATATTTACCCACCAGAGCCATCTATGAAGATTGTTTCAGATATAATTGAATACACTACAAATGAGATGCCTAAATTTAACTCAATTTCCATTTCTGGTTATCATATGCACGAAGCGGGGGCAAATTTAGTACAGGAGCTGGCTTTTACTCTTGCTGATGGGAAGGAGTACGTGAGGGCTGCCCTATCTAAAGGTTTAGATATCGATGCTTTTGCAGGAAGGCTTTCATTTTTCTTCGCTATTGGGATGAATTTTTTTATGGAGGTGGCCAAATTAAGAGCAGCTAGGTTAATCTGGGCTCGAATTATGGCTGAATTTAATCCAAAGCAAAAAAGCTCATCTCTTCTAAGGGTACATTGTCAAACTTCTGGTGTTAGCCTTCAAGAAGAGGACCCATATAACAATATTGTAAGGACTTCGTACGAAGCACTTGCAGCTGCACTAGGAGGCACTCAAAGCCTACATACAAATGCCTTTGATGAAGCAATGGGATTGCCAACTGAATTTTCGTCAAGAATAGCCCGTAATACGCAGTTGATTATGCAAGAGGAACTCGGCATTACTAAGGTAATTGATCCCCTCGCAGGTAGTTATTATGTTGAAACCTTGACTGATCAGCTAGTCGAAAAAGCTTGGGAAATTATTGAAGAAATTGAAGGCCTTGGGGGTATGACAGAAGCTGTAGCCTCGGGACTCCCGAAATCTAGAATTGAAGAGTCAGCTGCAAGAAAACAAGCAGCAATAGATCAGGGTAAGGAAGTAATAGTTGGTGTGAATAAGTTTAAGTCAGATCAAGAAGATCCAATTGAGATCTTGGATGTTGATAATGTCACTGTTAGAACTGTACAAATCAAAAGGTTGGAAAAAATTAAGGCCAGTCGAGATAATAATTCGTATGTAGAAAAATTGAATAAGTTAGAAGATATATGTCAAACGGGTAAGGGGAATATACTTGAACATGCTATTGAGGCGGCAAGAGCTCGTGCCACCGTGGGAGAAATTTCTGCGACTATGGAAAAAGTTTTTGGCAGGTATAGGGCAGAGACTAAAACTTTATCTGGTGTTTATCAAAGTGCATATGCAAACGATGAATCCTTCTTAGAAATTCAAAACAAGGTAGAATTATTTTCTCAGAAAGAGGGGCGTAGACCAAGAATTTTGGTTATCAAACTTGGACAAGATGGACATGATCGGGGAGCTAAAGTAATAGCTACTGCATTTGCAGATATGGGTTTTGATGTCGATGTTGGTCCCTTATTTCAAACACCAGAAGAAGCTGCTCAGGATGCCATTGACAATGATGTGCATATTGTTGGAGTTTCTTCGCAGGCGGCAGCACACAAAACATTAGTGCCTGTACTTATTGAAAAACTCAAAAATTCAGAGGGGAATGGTCCTATAGTGGTTTGTGGTGGGGTCATACCTAAAGATGATTACCCCTTCCTGATGGATCTTGGAGTAGCCGCAGTTTTTGGTCCTGGTACTAATATTTTGGATGCTGCAAATAGTTTACTTAATATTTTGATGAAGAGTAATTCACAAATAAAACAATGACTGTAACTCAGCCTTATTTCTTGGTTGGTAAACAAAGGTAAAATATATGGCTAGAACAAAGAAAGATACAGCAAAGAAGGCAGCGTTAGATTTTCATGAGTTTCCCACACCAGGGAAATTGGAAATTCGTGCTACTAAACCACTAGCTAATCAAAGTGATCTTGCAAAAGCATACTCTCCTGGTGTTGCGGAAGCATGTTTAGAAATTAGCCGTGAGGCAAAGGCAGCTGTTCGTTACACTTCAAAAGCAAACTTAGTTGCTGTTGTGTCAAATGGGTCAGCAGTTTTAGGCTTAGGTGATATTGGCCCATTGGCCTCCAAACCAGTAATGGAGGGCAAAGCGGTACTTTTTAAGAAGTTTGCTGGCATTGACTGCTTTGATATTGAAGTAAAAGAAGACAATCCAATCCGACTTGCGGAAATAGTGGCATCTTTAGAACCTACATTTGGGGCAATTAATCTAGAAGATATTAAGGCGCCTGATTGTTTCATTGTAGAGGAAATGTGTCGAGAAAAGATGAATATTCCAGTATTTCACGATGACCAGCATGGCACAGCAATAGTAGTTGGTGCGGCTCTAATCAATGCTCTTAAACTCGCTAAGAAGGAAATTTCGGAAATAAAGGTAGTAACAGCAGGGGGTGGTGCAGCAGGCATAGCATGTTTGAAAATGCTTATAAGTCTTGGGTGTAAAAGAGAAAATATTTGGTTATGTGATCGATCTGGATTGGTTACTAAAGAGCGTAAGGAAACAAACAAGCATAAAGCTTTTTTTGCTCAAGATAGTGAACTAGAGAGGTTAGAGGAGGTTATTTCTGGTGCAGATTTTTTTCTTGGGTTATCAGGCCCAAATACTTTGACAAAAACTATGTTAAGAAAAATGAAACCCTCACCTATAATATTTGCCTTAGCTAATCCTATACCTGAAATTATGCCAGAAGATGTGCATGAAAGTGTTCAGAATGCTATTGTCGCTACTGGCAGATCAGATTATCCCAATCAGGTTAACAACGTACTATGTTTTCCTTTTATTTTCAGGGGAGCCTTAGACGTAGGTGCGACAGAAATAAATGAAGCCATGAAAATAGCGTGTGTGCAAGCTATTGCAAAACTGGCCCGTGAGCATTCTTCTGCTGAGGCAGCTGCAGCCTATCAAGGCGAAGATATGAACTTTGGACCGAATTATGTTATTCCTAAGCCATTTGATCCTAGGCTTTTACCATTAGTTGCTTCCGCGGTAGCAGAGGCGGCTATAAATTCAGGAGTAGCCACCAGAAAGATAAAATCTATTTCTGATTACGTTAGAGATTTAGAAAGCACAGCGTATAAAACTTCCATGTTGATGAGGCCAGTATTTGAAGCTGCAAGGTCTGCAACTAGAAGAATAGTATTTTCTGATGGGGAAGATGAAAGAGTATTAAGGGCGTCTTTTGCTATGTTAGAAGAGACTGGCGATCGACCAATTCTTATAGGTAGGCCAGAAGTAGTAATGCACCGAATTGAAAAATATGGTCTACCTTTAAAAATCAATGAGGATTTTCAACTTGTAAATCCTGAGAGTGACCCTCGTTTTAGGGAATATTGGGGGACATATCACAAAATTATGCAGAGGCGGGGGGTCACCCCAGCATTGGCGCAAGCTATACTCAGAACAAATAGTACTGCCATAGCCTCTGTAATGGTTTTTAGAAATGAAGCTGATAGCATGATTTGTGGTACTTTTGGCCAGTATTTATGGCATCTGAACTATATTCAACAGGTTTTAGAGAATGATGGCTTGCAAGCTATTGGGGCTCTTTCGTTAATGATCCTTGAGACGGGACCACTTTTCATTGCAGATACCCAGGTGAACGCGATACCGACTCCTGATCAAATTGCTCAGACAGTTATGGCAACAGCTAGGCATGCTCGAAGATTTGGTGTTGAACCAAAAATTGCTTTATGCTCACATTCACAATTTGGTAGCCTAGATAATATTTCTGGAAGAAATATGCGTGGTGCGTTGGAAATATTGGATCAGAGTAAGTGTGATTTCTCCTATGAGGGTGAAATGCACTCTGATGCAGCTTTAGACCCTGAGTTAAGATCGCGCATAATGCCTAATAGTCGTTTTGATGGAGCCGCAAATGCCTTAGTCTTTGCGAATACTGACGCAGCTAGTGGGGTTAGAAACATACTCAAAATGTGTGCAAGTGGTTTGGAAGTTGGACCTATACTGATGGGGATGGGGAATAAGGCTCATATAGTTACGCCTTCAATTACAGCAAGGGGACTTTTGAATATTGCTGCTTTAGCAGGAACTCCCGTACAGACGTACAGTTAAAAGTTGGTAGTTTGAATGGATTACAAAAGTGTTTATTCTAATTGGAAGAAAGATCCTGAACAATTCTGGATGGAAGCTGCTAAGGCTATTGACTGGTTTAAATTTCCAACAAAAGCTCTTAACCAGGGTAAGAAACCTTTTTACAGTTGGTTTTGTGATGGGGAGGTAAATACCTGCTTCAATGCTGTTGATCGACACGTAGACGCGGGATTAGGCCAAAAGACTGCTATTATTTATGATAGCCCAGTTACTAATTCCAAGAGTATTCTCACCTTCGATGATTTACTTGAAAAGACATCAAGACTTGCTGGTGCTTTAAAACAGTCTGGCATTATGAAGGGCGACAGAGTAATTATTTATATGCCGATGATCCCAGAGGCAATAATTTCCATGCTAGCCTGTTCTCGGCTTGGGGCTATCCATTCTGTAGTATTTGGGGGTTTTGCCTCAAAGGAGCTAGCTGTTAGAATCGACGATGCCAAACCAAAGGCAATTATATCAGGCTCGTGCGGCATAGAGCCGAGCGGTATTATAGCTTATAAACCCCTTTTAGATAAAGCTATTGAAATTTCTAACCATAAACCTGATTTCTGTGTAGTGTACCAAAGGGATCAGTTAGAAGCCCCATTAATATCTGGTAGAGACCATGAGTGGTATCAATTCCAAAAAGGTGCTTTAAAGTCGCCCTGCTTACCTATTTCTGGAGCTGATCCCTTATATATCCTATATACCTCTGGTACAACTGGCCAACCTAAAGGTGTGGTTCGGCCCACCGGTGGTCATTTAGTCAGTTTAATGTGGACAATGGAGAACTTTTATGGTGTCCAAACAGAAGATGTTTTTTGGGCAGCCTCTGATGTAGGCTGGGTAGTGGGGCATTCATATATAGTTTATGCTCCCTTATTTGCCGGAAATACCACCGTTTTGTTTGAAGGCAAACCAGTAGGAACGCCTGATCCAGGAACATTCTGGCGGATAATCCAGGAATATAGAGTAAAATCATTATTTACTGCACCAACCGCTTTCAGAGCCATAAAACGTAGTGATCCCACTGGGGATCATATAAAAAAGTACGATACCTCTTCTTTGAAGTCATTATTCTTGGCTGGGGAGCGGGCTGATCCAGATACAATCAGGTGGGCTGCCGAACATTTAAAGGTACCTGTAATTGACCACTGGTGGCAGACTGAGACAGGGTTTCCAATGGTTGGATGTCCTTTGGGTTTAAAATCTCCAGATGTCAAAATAGGTACTGCTGGTTTACCAATGCCAGGTTATCAGATTGATGTATTAAATAGCGATGGAAAAGTATTAGGTCCAAATAAGCTAGGGTCTATTGCTGTTAAGATGCCATTACCTCCAGGAACGTTGCCAACCCTTTGGAATGCTGATGAACGTTTTAGGAAAGCTTATTTGTCAAAGTTTCCAGGTTACTATGAAACAGGTGATGCAGGCACAATTGACCAAGAAGGTTATGTCTCGATTATGGCTAGGACAGATGATGTCATAAATACCGCTGGGCACCGGCTATCTACTGGTGCTATGGAAGAAGTATTAGCCGAGCATCCTGATATAGCTGAGTGCGCTGTTATAGGGGTAAAAGATGAGCTAAAGGGACAAGTTCCAATTGGTTTTGTTTGCTTAAACGATGGTGTTAATAGAGATCCAGAAGATATAGTAGCCGAGACGATTATTAGTGTAAGAGACAAAATTGGTCCTGTAGCTAGCTTTAAAACCGCTATTATTATTGAAAGGTTACCCAAAACGAGGTCTGGGAAAATTCTGAGGGGGACTATGTTAAAAATTGCAAACGGGGAAGACTTTACTGCCCCTGCTACTATTGATGACGTAAACATTTTAGAGGAGATAAAAGAAAGCCTGATTAAAATTGGTTATCCTAGGTAATTAAGGGCTTAATTATTCTCCATATGGTATCCAGACATTTTTTACTTGGGTTCCTTTATAAAGAGGCAATTCCATAAGTTCCTTAAAAGGTTCTATCCATTTGTATTCTTGGCCATCATTAACCCAAGTCTGCTTTAGATTTGAAATAGACAACTTCTCTACCATTTTTGAGCCCCCACCATCGCCAAAATACCATAATGCATCTACTCCCATATGGCTTGCTAGAATTTGCGTCAAGGAATCTTGTTCACCTGTAATGATATTAATTGTACCGGCTGGCATATCAGACGACTCAAAAATTTGGTAAAGGTCTAAAGCGCATAATGGAAATCTTTCTGAAGGTATAGCAACAATGTTATTTCCCGTGCATAGAGCGCTAAATACTAGGTGTACAAAGGACAAGAGAGGATTTTTATCTGGGCAAACAATACCTAAAACACCTATAGGTTCGTTCAGTGCCAACGATACGCCTCTTATTGGTATGTCATGAATAATTCCCTCAAATTTATCCGCCCAGGCAGCATAATGAAAAATTGTCTCTAGAGTACTTTCAACCTCGTGCCTGCCATCCTTTCCAGTCATGTTTTGGATCGTATTAGAGAACTCTTCCTTTCTGAGTTCCAAATTTTCAGCAGCATAATAAAGAATTTGAGCTCTATTGTGAGCAGTCATATTTTTCCATTTTCCAGCTTGGGTGGCAGCTTCCACTGCATCTCGGATGTCTTTTCTATTCCCCTCTGGAACTTGTCCTATAAGCTCATTTTTAGAATTGAAAATTTTGCGATCATAACCGCTATCGGATCGTTTTTGTTTTCCGTCGATAAACAACTTCCTTGTTCTGTCGATACGGTTTCTTTGTTTTGGTAAGGCTGGCGGCACATGCTTAGAAATAGTCTTTTTTGATTTATTTTTTTCAGGTGCTATTGGTTCGGTAAGGTATTCTCTAAGGCCTTCCATTCCACCTTCTCTTCCATAACCACTCTCTCTATAACCTCCAAATCCAGCCGACGCGTCAAACAAATTGGTTGAATTGATCCAAACAACACCCACCTTCAGTCTGGGAGCAATGTCCAATCCCAGATTAATATTTTCAGTCCAAATACTAGCTGATAATCCGTACCTAGAATTATTAGCAATAGCGACGGCCTCTTTAGGTGTTCTAAACGGGATAACTGTTAACACCGGTCCAAAGATTTCAGTTTGGCAAATATCCATAGATTGGTGAGTTTCTTCTAAAAGCGTAGGAGGATAAAAAAACCCTTCTGTTGGCATTTTTAGTTTGGGTTGGTATATTTTTGCTCCTTCTTTTTCACCACTCGCAACTAGGTCTTTTATTTTTGCTAGTTGTTGGGATGAATTAATAGCTCCGATGTCAGTTGATTTGTCTAGTGGGTTTCCCAGGTGTAATCTTTCCATTCTTCTCTTCAATTTACTAAGAAAATTTTTCTGTATACCCTCCTGTACAAGCAACCTAGAGCCAGCACAACAAACCTCTCCCTGGTTAAACCATATGGAGTCAACTACGCCTTCAATGGCACTATCTAAGTCAGCATCTTCAAAGACTAAGAAAGCAGATTTTCCTCCAAGCTCTAGAGTTATTTTTTTCCCCTCTCCTGCAGTATTTTTCCTAAGTAATCGACCAACTTCGGTAGAACCGGTAAAGGCTATTTTGGATATATCCTTATGGTTCGCTATCCATGAGCCTGTTTTACCATCACCTGTGACTATATTTACGACGCCAGCAGGGATTTTTGCTTCAATACAGAGTTCAGCAAAAAAAAGAGCAGTTAGTGATGTTGTCTCTGCCGGCTTTAATACTACTGTATTTCCTGTTGCAAGTGCTGGAGCTATTTTCCAAGCAAGCATTAGTAGGGGGAAATTCCAAGGAATTATTTGACCAATTACCCCTAAAGGCTCTTTTCCGGGGAATTTATGCTTATAAATTTTAGCCCAGCCAGCGTGGTGATAAAAGTGTCGTGTAGCTAGTGGAATGTCGATATCACGACTCTCCCGTATAGGTTTACCATTATCTAATGTTTCTAGAACCGCAAGGATTCTACTATTTTTTTGAATTAGGCGTGCTAAGGCATAAATATATTTTGCTCTTTGAAAGGATGAAATGTTCTTCCAGGTCTTGAATGCTGATTTGCCTGATTTTACTGCTTTTTTTACATCCTCTTCAGTAGCATTAGATAATCTTGCTAATACCTTTCCAGTAGCAGGGTTCAAGGTTTTGAAAGTATTTTTTGGGTTTGTGAATTTGCCACCAATAAAATGGCCAAAATTATTTTTTGACTTTGCTAGCCAATTAAAGGCCTTTTCTGTAGATTCAGGTGAAGGTCCATATGCGAAATTTTCATTATCGGTAGTCTTATTATCTTGGTTCATGCTTAATCTCTCAAACAATAGGATGTCTATTTTCTGCCGAATAGGCCCCAGAAACAAAATGGTCTAATTGCCTCTCAATATCAGCAAGAAGGGAGGATGCCCCAATTCTAAATAAACTTTTATTAAACCATTCTTTTTCCATTTCTTCTTTAATTAATATTAAATAATTGATTGATTGCTTGGCTTTTGATATTCCACCTGCTGCTTTAAATCCTACCTTTATTCCTGTCATATCGTGGAAATCTCGTATAGCTCTGAGCATTACCAAAGAGACAGGAAGCGTAGCATTTGTTGGCTCTTTTCCAGTAGATGTCTTTATGAAGTCAGCACCTGCAAGCATTGCGACCCAACTAGCTCTAACAACATTCCTAAGGGTGCCTAAATCTCCAGCACCAATTATGACCTTCAGGTGAATTGGTCCGCAGGCTTTCTTATATGCTTTTATATCGTTGTACAAAGATTTCCAGTTGGCTGTAAGAACTTTGTTTCTATTGATGACTACATCTATTTCGCTTGCTCCGTTCTTTGTTGCAGCATTTATCTCACTAATTTTAATTCTTTCAGGTATTAAACCAGCTGGAAATCCAGTTGCAACTGAAGCCAATTCTATCCCACTTTTGTCTAGAGATAAGCTAGCTGTTCTAACTAATTCTGGGTATACACATACCGCTGCAACGGAAAGGGGTTTTTTTATGCCCAAGGCATCCAATATATCTTTCCTGACTGGGTTTTTACCTTTATAACAAAGTCTGTCTACCCTGCCTGGAGTATCGTCACCCGATAATGTTGTTAAATCCATGAATCCTATAGCTTGCAATAACCATTCTGCCTGATATCGTTTTTTTACTGACCGTCTTTTAACGAGGGATTCACATCGCCTTTCGACTGCACTAAGATTAACTTTTTGGCTCAACAATAAATTAATGTCTAAATCAATAGGTTCTCTAGGTATCAAAATAATCTTCTTGAATAAAATGTTTTAATGTTCACAATTCGTTACAGCAAAT
>CEOP01024213.1_pt1 | contig 10162 bp, 8 predicted proteins | sample 361301 | NCBI WGS metagenome assembly CEOP01 (sample SAMEA2619548, study PRJEB7988) | marine metagenome | biome: marine biome (ENVO:00000447); feature: deep chlorophyll maximum layer (ENVO:xxxxxxxx); material: "saline water (ENVO:00002010), including plankton (ENVO:xxxxxxxx)" | depth 55 m
TGGTATCGGTGTGCAAGTCACCATAGACAACGACGGAAAAATGACAAGTTCATACCAAGGGGACTCATCTCGAACTCGATTGGTGGATGTTCCTGATTGTGTTGCACATGCCGTTGATTGGGCGGTGAAAACTCAGAATCCAATAGAGGTTGAATCGGGGGCTAAGGATGCTCCCGTCCTGATGACAAGTGAAGGCTTTTCACCATTGTTTTCAGTGGTTGTTCCACCGGCTATGATGGGTCAAAAGTTGGTAAGAAAAGAATCGTTTTGGACCGGTAAAATGAATCAAAACGTGATGTCAGAAGACCTTTCTATCCATGATAATGGATTGCTTGAAGGTGGTTTTTCATCAGGCTCAAGGGACAGTGAAGGTGTGCCCAAGCGCAATCAGAGTTTGGTTGAGTCCGGAAGATTGGTCAACATGCTTTGGTCCACCCGTGATGCTGCACAACAGGTTGCAGAAGGCCGGATTGAATCAGCTAATTCTACGGGTTCGGCGGTGAGTCGAAGCCATCAATCACCACCGTCTACTGGTGCCTCTGAACTCACGATGACCTCCTCCAGGGGAAGTCGTTCATTCGAACAATTACTCGAACAATTGGATGACGGTTATGTGATCAATGGAGTCATGGGCGCTCATACTGCCAACCCAACAAGCGGAGACTTTTCGGTCACCACAAGCAGCATACTACGAGTGGTAGACGGAGAGATTGTTGGACCTTTGAAGCAAGCAGGGTTGTCTGGGAATCTTGCAAAAGCTCTCTCAGGTAATGTTGTTCTTGGTGACGATGTTCGAAGGCAGGGCTCTTATTCATCTGGAAGCATGCATCTGCCGGATGTCTTGCTTATGGAAGGTCTACGCGTCAATCCTGCATAAGTCATTATTTGAAAAAATCCAAGGCCATTCTTTATGTCCTGTCGGCTTCAGTGTACAGTATCATGGAGGTCAAGGGAGTGTTATATCTGAACCAATCCGCACGAAAGCCCGCAGCCTGTTCTCCGTACAGGCATCGAACAACAATGTCTTACGGAGGGTCGCTGAATGTCTGAAGAAAAGTATGCTGATTACATTCAAGCGGTACTCAAAGAATGCCCAGAAGCAGATTCCGCTGAAGTGGCGTCTGCGTTTGCAAAATACGAGGATGAATTTTACATTCCTCCTCAAGACGCTATGCGTTCAGTACTTCGTCGTTTCAAAAGTGGTACTGGTCCTACAACATCGACTGCCTCCACGCGACAATCGCGAGAAACCAAAAAAGTGGCTTTGCTCAGTGAATTAAGCGGAGATGACAGAGATATTGAAATTGAAGTCACCATTGCAACTCATAACATTCGCGACCAATTGATCCGAGGCGAAGAAAAACAAATCGCCTTTGGATTCCTTGAGGACAATCCATGGGAAGAAAACGGTACCAAGACTCGTTGGGATTACAAAGACTGGGGTCCACATGCAAATCTTGCTGCCGGAAGTATCGTACGTATTGAGGGAGCAAGTGTAAATGAATACAATGGAAAAATGTCGTTGAACATCAACCAATCAACTCGAATTGTTGTTTTAAAAGAGGGCGTCGCAACCACAGTCTCAACAAATGATCCGATTGAAATCAAGAGTGTCCCCTCGGAAGGTTACATTTGTGTCGTTGGAAGAGTTCTCGCATCTCGTCCAGACCAAATCCACCGAAAGGATGGCTCGGGTTCAATCGATGTTGTTAGAGGCCGTATTGCTGACGAGACGGGAACCATCGGTTTCCTTTCTTGGGAACCATTTGACCACGAAGTGGGCTCTTTGTTGAAGATTGATGGAGCACAGGTCCGAAGCTTTAGAGATACACCTGAATTAAATTTTGGAAGAACAACTCGAATTGAAGTCTTCCATGATGCGAACTTTTCTGATTTGGAAACGCTGTCCAACAGTACTTCCTTGACAATATCCCAATTTAGAGACGGTTCAAGAGATGTTGATGCAGTCATTCAAATTACAGAATGGAATAAGCGAAGTTTTACTCGTGACGGGGAAGAAAAATTTCTGTGGTCCGGACAAATTGCAGATCCTTCAGGACGTTGCCGAATGAGTGCATGGCAAGAACTCCCCATAAGATCAGAGGACTTGCCGGTCACTGTCCGACTCAAAGGTGTTCGAATACGGGCATGGCAGGGTATCCCAGATGTAACCGTGGATACTGCAGACCAGGTTGAGATCCTCTCAGCACCCCCTTGGGATGAATCCATTGACCTCAACAACCATTGCGTTGAAATCCCATTGACTGAAATGGTAGCTGGGCCGAGTCGAGTTGGTATTCAAACAACAGGACTTGTCGTGAGCGTAAGGGATGATTCTGGATTGATTCTTCGTTGTACGGAATGCCGTCGCGTCCTAAGGGACGGCGCATGTGCTGACCACGGTCCAAACGAAGGAAACGAGGATGTTCGTCTTCGTCTTGTTGTGGACCATGGCGGCTCAACCGCTGCAGTTTTGGTGAACAAAGAAGCTACTTTGGCATCTCTTAGTATGACAATTGAGGCATTGCATGCTTCAGTAAGTGAACATGGAAAAGATGGGTTTGTTCAAAGGGTTCGTGAGATTCTTTTGGGTAGAACAATTGTGGCTTCAGGACGTAGTATCGTCGATGATCAAGGTGCAATGTTGCTTTCAGACAAATTGGAAATTCCAGAAAAAGATTCTCAATTAAGAGCAACTGAATTGCGAGCACTGTGGGGGTGGTCCTAATGCAGCGAGAACGTATTGTCCGACAACCTGCTTTCGTTATGCTCGCTTCCGAGTTTGGAACAGCGACACTTAATGAGAAGGGTTCGGGTGAATTTGATCCGTCGTTTGTAATTACCAAACTTGGTTCCAAAGCCAATAGAATCGTTGCCTGCGGACTTTTGGAGCGTCTTGAAATTCGCGAGACAAGCAACGGCTCAACGCTCTATCAGGGTCAATTACGAGATCCAACAGGACTTCACTACTTCTCGGTTGGAGATTATAACTCTGAAACAATGAGAGAAATGTGCAAGCAATGGTCAGAGCGCACTGAGGAGGGCGAACCAATCCTTCTTATGATGACGGCAAAGACTCGTTGGTACCAAACTGAAGAAGGTGCTGTTTACACTTCGCTTCGCCCAGAAGAAGCATGTGAGGTTACACGCGACGTGTATGCGAATTGGCTCTTGGATGCTTGCGAAGCAACCATGACACGAATGAAAGCCTACACGTCATCTCTTGAACTTGAACCTACGATGGAGGCATACGAGCGCAGTGACCTTCCATCGGGTATGAAGCACGGATTGCTCGCAGCTCGCAATCACTATGATGAAGTGGACCTTGAGCCATACAATCTAAACTTGATGCAGGCTCTTGATATTGCTGAAGGTCGAATTGCAGCAGCAACTACGCCCCCTCCAGTGATGACGCTTCCCGATGGTGACGAACCACAAACGAACCAAGGGGATGGTGAACTACGAAGTTTCATCCTTCATGTAGTGCAGCACTTTGATCAAGGTGACGGTGTAGATTTCAATACAATTCTAAAGAATGCTGCAGCCCGAGGATATGTTCGTGAACAAGCTGAGGCAATGCTCGATGAATTGTCAGATGGTGGCGAAGTTGCAGAACCACGTTTTGGTTGGTTCAGAGCATTGGCTCCCACAGATGAGTAATCCAACACATTCAAGTCCTTCTTGCGGTGTGCATGAATTAGGGGTCGTAACATGGCAGGTATGGATTTCTTTATTCGTCCCGCAACGGGAACATCCAGTTCAGATTGGCTTCGTATAGCAAATGCAGACATCAAGGTTAGGATGACCAGGCGCCTAACTCGTACAGTCATTCGCGGACAAGAGGGAGACGACCTCCATGATGAAGGGTCAGAATCTACGATGTATACCGTCCGTGGAGAGCTTTCTCTTGAAGAATACAAATCAGTAATTAACATGTTTCGCACAGGACAGCCTTACATTCATGACCCCTTTGAGGAGCGAGATGTCAAGGTCATCTTTGCAGCCATGGAATACGAAAGCTCTACTGAGAGTTTTATGTTTGAACTCTTAGAAGATGTAATTTGAGGGATGAACCATGCGTAAGTTGGATGAGAAAAGAGAACTTCTCTATGTCATCCGAACACTGGATGTTCTAATGTCCTCTGGCGTGGGTCTTGAAGCAGCCCTGCATACCATTGGCAAGGGAGGCTACGGAATCATTTCTGAAGACTTCTCGGCGATGATGAAGCGATTGCAGAAAGGAACTGGCGGTGGACTCGACAAAGAACTCAAAGCCATGATGAAAAAGGCCGAATCCAAGGGATACAAGCGGCTTTTGAACACTCTTTATACCAACGTAACTCAAAACACAGACCTTGTTGATACACTCAAGAAGCAAGGCACAAGAATGGAAGAAGAACGCAGTGAAGAGGTGGAGAAGTACATCGAGGAATTGGGTGGAGTTCCAGAGACATTGCTGTCAATCGGAATGATTGGGCCGATTATCCTTGCAATTGTTGGTTTGGTTCCGCAATTGATGTCAGGTGATCTTGGAGCTTTCATGTCCCTTCCCGATGCATCAGTGATTAATGCTGTAGTAAACATCGGTCTGTTCATGACACTCGTTGGGATGTCACTCATCGGATTAAAGGCCCATACAAAGGACCCAGGATTGTGAGGTGTAAGCGATGTTGTTCGGATTTCTAGAATCATTTAATGACGCCCCGCTTTTGTTGTACCTTGGTGTTGTTGCCATCGCCTGTATGGGGGGCGGAATACCGCCCATGCTCGAACGCAGAAGGAGAAGAGCTATTGAGAACGAGCTTCCAGGATTTCTAGAAGCCCTCTCTGACTCAGTTGGTGCAGGCCGAGGTCTTCAAGAAGCGATGATGGAGCAATCAAACAGCAACGATGGCCCTCTTGCAACATTGCTCGCTGAAACCCTAAAAGAAAGCCACTCTTCTTCGTTTGAAGCAGGTCTTTCCGCCTTTGCAGCAAAGACCCGTTCCAGCCAAGTCCAGCGAGTAATGGTATTGATTGAAACTGCCATTCAACAAGATTCTTCACTCAAAGATCTCCTCACGGATTTGAGTCGTGATTATGAACGTTTGAACGACCTTATGAACAACCGTGAAACCGAACTTCAAGGCAGAGGCATCCTCATCATATTGTTTGTAAGCGTTGGCTTACCTGTGCTTATCGCCTTTATTGTTGGCCTCTTTGCACCCGCCAGTAAAGGATTCCAAATCACCAGTTTCAATCAAACATTCAGTTACTTTTTCGCAGCAGCATCAGCCATTGGCGTTGGTGTTTCTGGTCGCATGATGGGTCGCCTCAAGGACACATTGTGGTGGCTTCCGCTTTGGATGACTCTTTCTATGGGCCTGTATTTGGGGGCTGTAAAAGCAGTAGGTGGTTGAAACATGTCAGAAAAAATATTGGAGCAATACGGACGAATTACGATTTACACCGAACCCAATCATCCCTCTCCAATTTATCATGTAGATGGCGATATCCAAGCCAACCCCTATGGGGACCTTGCAGCGTTATTTGAAGACGATTCGCTTGAAGAAGTCATGTACAACGGCGGTACACAGTGCGTTAAGGTAGCTCACCGTGAGCATGGAATGTGTCGTACCAATATATGGATTGATGACGAATCTGGTTTACAAATCTCGAAAAATATTGCTTCGTTCACAAACGTGCCACTTGGCGATGGGCCAGGCCTCGTTCCAATCTTTGACGGCCGCCTTCCCGATGGATCCCGTGTTAACGGAACCATTCCACCGGTTTCACCAGATGGCCCGACATTAACCATTCGTAAATTCAAGGAAGACCCGTTGACCATGATTGATTTGGTTAATTTCGGTACGGTTAATTCACGTCTTGCGGCCATGATGTGGGTTTGGATTGAGGGATTGGACAGTCGTCCCGCAAACTTCGTTATCGCAGGAGGTACTGGTTCTGGTAAGACTACAACGCTCAATTGCTTGGGTATGTACATTCCTTGGTCTCGTCGCCTCCTGACGGTTGAAGATACTGCTGAATTGCAAGTTTATCACGACCATTGGTTGCGAATGGAAACTCGCCGTGAGCGACCAGATGGTACTCAAGAGGTGGACATGAACGACTGTCTCAAGTCAAGTCTTCGTATGCGCCCTGACCGAATCATTGTTGGAGAAGTACGTGGTCCTGAATGTGCAACATTGCTCACTGCAATGAATACTGGACACGACGGTTCATTCGGTTCACTGCACGCAAATACAGCTCAAGAAACGGTAACTCGTATGATCAATCCACCAATGAATGTTCCACCTATTATGCTGAGTGGACTTGACCTCATCATCATTCAAGCACGACTCCACGTCAACGGCCGAACAGCAAGAAAAATCACTGAAGTTGCTGAAGTCGCTGGAATGGAAGGGGATAAGCCACGTCTCAACGCTATTTGGAAATACAATGCAGCAACGGACCAAATCGAGGAAACCGGTATTCCTTCTAAATTAAGAGAAACAATTTGTAATGCTGCGGGTGTTACTCCTGATGTCTTTGAAAAGCATGTTCGTCAACGACAAGCCATCATTGAAGACCTTTCAGAACGTGGGATCTCAGACATCCAAACTGTAACATCGGTCGTCCAAAATTTCTATGCATCTCAGCATTGAATCTATCCACGAAGGCGGTTGAGGAGTTCATCAACTCGGTCGATCTTTCCACGTACCCGAGTGATGTTTTCTGAAGCCTCAATGACCGATTCAGCGACCTCTTCCTCCTCGGGCGGTGTGAGTTCATCGGAGGTTTTGAAACTTTGAGCAAGCGCCTTTAGTTCAGTTACAATGGCGTCCACTTCGGTTTCACTAACAAGAACACCAGGGGCAATGCGTGGAATGTCAGATGGAGAAAGGTATCCCAATTCTGCCCCGATGATTCCAGCACATGCTAAGATTCTTGGACGGAGGTCCACCGTGTTTACTTCATAACCCTTGGATTCTAAAAATCGAATCACTAGAGCTTGTTGAGGCTCTTCAAAGCCATGTTCACTGGATTCAAGAACGGTTTGTACGAGTTCTTCAAACGATCCGATGCTGCGTTCCAATCGCGCAATGGTTGATCGTTCACTTTCCTGCAGATGAACCGCACCATGGTGTAGAATTCTCATCATCCGTTGTCTTCGCAATACAATTGGGTCGTGAAGTGCTTGAGTCTCTGCGATTTCGATGTGGAGGTCAAACAGTGCATGGAGTCGTCCCGAAACGCTTGGAATACGTAAATCAAGTCCCATTGATCTGGCCTCATGTTCAAAGGCCATCCTTGCTTTCACTGTGTCGCCTTGGTACATGGAAAGGAGGTTTTCCAAATGATCTCTTAAGGTACTCCTCGCTTGCTCAAAACCTCGTAAAGCCTCTCTCTCGCTCCATGATTGGGGCATGGCATGAGCGGCGTTAGCTTCTTGCTGCATTTGGAAATCAAGTTCCATAACAGTATTCGCTATAGACTGGCTCACAGGAGGGAGTTCACTAGCAAAACCATGGTCCTGAAGAGAGGCGATGAATGCTTTCAAATCGTCTTGGTTTGTTGTTGAACTTACCATGAGGAAGTCTCGAGCAAGAGCATTGATTTCAGCCATTCTGCCTTGGAGTTCCATTAAGGCGGTTTCAGTCTCTAAACTGTGGCTTTCATGAATTTCAGTGTCTTGTATCATTGGGGGAGGGGCGGGTTCAACGGTCGCCTCCACTGTACGAAGTGCACCATCAATACTTGCTGAGACTGAGGATTGCGAACTTGAATGTCCCATGGCGACCAGGTCTTCTCTTAGCGTTGTTTCTTCTTCAAAGGACCATTCGCCTTTATGGTCGTCTACGAACTGATCAACAACATCCTCGACTTCCAACGTTTCTTGTTCTTCGTCATCAAATGGAATTTCGGGAATATTGATTTTATCACGGGGCCTTCTTAGACTCTTCTTGACTTTACCCCATGCGTTTTCCTGACTTGCAAGAACTCCAGCGACTCGGACCAAGAGGGATTGTTTATTTCCAGAGAGTGGTAGCGCTAATTCTTTGCACAGGGCATGAATTTCATCCCGCGTCATCATGTCAAGATTATCGGTAGTGAGTTGCTTGGGGTCATGGTAAAGGTGCAGATACATGCGTTGCCTGCGGGCTTTTATTGAACCTGATTTCTTGATGCCAAATACTCCTAAGAGTTCGCCCAACTCTGCGTTTGGAATTTCTTTGATGCCCTCTTTGGTTAGATTCCAATGGCCCAAGATCGTATGCTGAATCAAGCGAGAGCGAAGCGCTTCTACCGAGCCAGTTTTCGGGAGATTATGCTGATTCGCCATAGCTTTCAAATCGTCCAAACGGGCTTGGTAAAGTCCGCCAAGAAGTTCTGACTTGTCCATTCCGCTCTCACCTACATCGGCTTTTGCCGCATTGAAAGCATATATGTCTTCTCTGTAAACCCATGCGCAGCGGCGGTATTATGGAGGCAAATCCAAATGGCCGAAGCCATCAAGATTCATCGTAATCCATCATTCGAGAACTTGCTTGTGAAAATTTAGGGGGCAAGCCGGGAATTGAACGCTTCAATTCCTCATGGTCCGTACTCATCATGGTGACCAGATTCAAAAATTCACGCAGCAGGTTGACCATTCCAATGTGACTGTTTTCAGGAAGTACGACGCGTTCTGTTGCCGCGGTAATGCTGCCTGATGGATTCAATGTTTCAATCATCATCTCAACCCTGGGCCCTCCTTTGAGTGCCTTCATTTCAGGGTCTAAGAGTGACTCTTTCGTCGATTCATCACCAAGTTGGGTCGCTTCTTTCAAAATGGTTGATATTTTTCTTTGCTCAACATGTACACCAACCCGATGGTGTAGGACGGGGTCCAAACTTTCCATGATGGTTTTCTCAAGACGGTAGGCAAGCAATGCACTTGGATCGAGCATGGCTGAAATTGTACCACTAGGGAAGCCTTTCCTTCCAACAAGTAAGGTAAACCCATGAAGTGGTGGAGGGATAAAGCGTTCTCGATTTTGATTTACGTCATTTCGTTGAAGGCCGAGTGTGTGACGGCGAGATTTGAATCTGTAGCCAGCATGGATACTTCTTGGAACAATGAACCCCTGTATCTTGTCCTCTTTACGAAGTTCTTCAAACCAAGGCCATTTTTCATCTTCGTCTATGAGATTATATTGCTCGGTCAATCCTAAGTGCTCAACCATATCTTCACTTGTGTAGATGGTTAAATCATACCTCAGGCGAAGCATTTGGCGGTGGAGGAGTTCGGAATCACAGACCAAGATCGACTGACTGGGAAGGTATTCAGGTTTGTCGTCAGCGACAAGAACCCATGTTGGTTCTTTTCGAGAGAGGAGTCCAATGATCGTCAATCCTTCAGTGTCGTACTTGTCCCAATCAAATGCGCTCATACCGAGTATGTCGCCGGTCCCATCCTTGAGGCAACCAACCGCTACCTCCATGTGTGGAAGTTGTTTCATGATGAGGTCCTGATGCTTTCCGTGAGTTTCAACAGCTCGCTCCACATGTTGGCGTACACCATCATGTTTTGAGGGCGTGGTGAGTACCACGATACGCTCACTGTTTTCCATCAAATCCCCTCGGCGAAGACAGGTCCTCGCAGGTCATGGGCGGGGACGATTGGTTAAGAAGCCCACCGTTGTGGAACACATATGCGAACTGATGTTACGAGTTTAGTCGACTCGTTAGAAAACATGCGTCAAGAGGTTGACGCCTCGCTTCATGAGTTGATTCAAAACGAACTCAATTCGGGTGCAGGTCAGGTCGCAGAGGAAGCAGGGAGAGTACTTTTGGCGGGTGGAAAACGCCTACGGCCTCTGTTGATTCTTCTTGCTCACCGTCTTGCAGGAGGTGCGGATGATGGCGAAGTTCTTCCACTGGCTCTGGCCTTTGAATTGATTCATACAGCAACACTGGTTCATGATGATATCAACGATGAGGCCGATGAGCGCAGGGGGAAACCTACGATTCATGCTCGGGCAGGGCAAGCAAAAGCGGTCATTGCAGGGGATTGGCTCTTTGTTCAAGGGTTCGGATTGGGCGGGAGATACAACGAATCAATCGTTAGTTTGATGGCACGATGTTGTGCGAATATCGCAGTTTCAGAATTCCATCAACTTGACCATGTTCTGAATCTAGC
>CEOP01049995.1_pt1 | contig 10158 bp, 9 predicted proteins | sample 361301 | NCBI WGS metagenome assembly CEOP01 (sample SAMEA2619548, study PRJEB7988) | marine metagenome | biome: marine biome (ENVO:00000447); feature: deep chlorophyll maximum layer (ENVO:xxxxxxxx); material: "saline water (ENVO:00002010), including plankton (ENVO:xxxxxxxx)" | depth 55 m
GGAACTAAACTTACATCAAATCCATCATGTTTTAATTCAAACGCAGTCAATCTTGAACCTTGTTGAATTGGTCTAGTTTCAGTGGCAATTACTTTCACATTTTTACCGCTTTCTCGTGTTGCACGAATAACACCTAATGCAGTCCCATATGCAACAGTGGCTAATGCACCTGCATTACAGTGAGTCATTATAGTATCATTATCATCAAAAAGAACTGATCCGTTCTTTCCCATAGCTTTGTTAATTTCAATATCTTCATCTGCCATTTTTTTAGCATTAGAAATTACTAACTCAAGAATTTGTTCGGCAGTTTCTCCAGTCTTTGCAATATTCATAATTTTTTCTAATCCCCAGCCCAAATTGACAGCAGTTGGTCTTGTTGCAAAAAGAATTTTTCTTGCTTCTTCCAAGTCTGATAGTAATTCTTCTTTTGTTGTTGCTTTACTTTGTAAAGCAGCCAATCCCAATCCAAATGCTCCAGATACCCCAATTGCAGGTGCACCTCTTACTATCAAAGTCTTAATTGCATTTGCAACTTGATTAAAATCATCATATTCCACAAAAGTTAGTTCATTAGGTAATTTGGTTTGATCGATCATTACCACATGATTATTTTTCCATTCTACAGTTCTAAATGACAATTAAGATTAAATTATTTACAGCTATATTTTATTCAATCTCTTGTAACAATTTACTAAGACCTAATTCTAAATTAAATTTAGGTTTATACTGTAATTCATTTTTTGCTTTGGTTATTGATACTTCACTAAATAATAAATCTCCAGATCTAGGGGAAGCATGAGTAATTTCAAGTTCTTTATTAGAAATTTTTAGCATTAAGAGGGCTAAATCATTTACGGATGTAGATTTTCCGCTAGCCAGATTGTAAATTGTTCCTCTTTTTCCTTGAATATTTTCAATTGCTTGAAAAATTCCGTGTATTAAATCATCAACAAATACATAATCTCGGGTGTTATTTCCATCTCCAAAAATTTCAATGGGTTCATTATGATTAATATTTTTTAAAAATTTTGTAATTACTCCAGCATATGCATTTGATTGACCTTTTCCATAAACATTGAAAAATCGAAGTGATATTGCATTTAAATTAAATACATTTGCAAATGCACGAAGATAAAATTCCATAGATAATTTATCAGCACCATATGGAGAAACAGGATTGGGAACAGAATCTTCATTGACTGGAATAGTTTTTGGATTTCCATAAATTGCTGCAGATGATGCTGCAATTATATTTTGAACATTATTTTTATGACATGCTCTTAAAACATTTATCGTACCCTCGACATTTACTTTGTTTGTTAGTTCAGGATTTTGAATGGATTCTAAAATATCAATTTTTGCAGCTAAATGTATAACAAAATCAAATCCTTTGAGACTTTTTTCCAATAATGAATAATTAGTCAAATCCCCACGAATTACTAATGCACCATGTTCACAAATATTTTTAATATTATCTTCACTACTATTAGAAAAATCCTCATAGATTGTTATCTCATGATTATTTTCCAAAAGAGATTTACATAAATGCCTACCAATGAAACCAGCACCACCAGTAATAAAAAATTTCATGTAAAATATTTTAAATTACAATATAATATCTTAGTGATTAAATAAAAAAGAATTCTACTAAATAAACATCAACCATTATAATCATGTTTTTAGCTTAAAAAGCCAATGAAAGAAACTGAATTAATAGAAAAATTTGATAGAACCAGAATATGTGAAATCTATAATTCATGGCCTGAAATAGCAAAAAATATTTTTGAAAGTGATTTAAAAGCAATTCAAATTCATACAATTGACCATATCGTATTTTGTGGTATGGGTGGTTCAGGGGCATTAGGGGATATTTTTTCAGCAATTCTTTCTAGAACTTCAATTCATGTTTCGGTTGTAAAGGGCTATTTGTTACCAAAAACAGTAGATAAGAAAACACTAGTTGTGATAACTAGTGTTTCAGGAAATACACAAGAAACATTTTCAGTACTAAATGAAGCAAAAAAGATGAAAGGAAATATTATTGCATTTTCATCCGGCGGTTTAATTAAAAAATTTTGTAGTGATAATAAAATAGAATATAGAGAAATTAAAGAATATCATTCGCCCAGAGCATCATTTCCGTCATTTTTATATGGAATGCTAAAAATTTTGGGACCAATTTTACCAATTAAAGATAGTGAAGTTTATGATTCAATTAATGAATTAGAAAAAATTAGTTTCAAAATCTCATCAAAAAATATCAATAAGAATAATTCTGCAATGGAATTGGCAAAATGGATTTCAGATATTCCAATTATTTATTATCCATATGGATTTCAAGCAGCAGCTATAAGATTTAAAAATTCAATGCAAGAAAATGCAAAGATTCATGCGATGGCAGAAGACATAATTGAAACATGTCACAACGGAATAGTTGCTTGGGAAAAGGCTTCAAATGTGAAACCAATTTTAATTGAAGGATTTGATGATCATGAAAAAACTAAACAAAGATGGAAGATTTTAAAAGAATTTATGCAAAAAGAGAATATAGAATACAGAGAAATTAATTCTATAGAGGGTAACATTCTATCAAAAATTATTAATTTAATTTATCAATTGGATTATGTATCAATATACTCAGCAATATTTAATAAAATTGATCCTAGTCCAGTGAAATCAATTGATTTCATTAAATCAAAATTGAATGAATAGTTTAGTTGGTTTTCAAATTAAAGTTGACTCTACTCGATATTCTAGATAGCACGTATAGAATCATTGCAGCCAATGAAAAAAAGAATCCTGTAGATAAAAGTAAAAATGTAAAAATAGTTAATCCTAGCGGAAGACGTCCTACAGCATTGTAATAATCAACTACACTAAAACTAGTAATAATTGAAGCAATAAAGAAAATAAGTGCAGGTATACCAAATGCTTTAAGTGGTTTATTTTCAATAATTAATTTAATAATTGTAAATACAACACTTAATCCATGTCTTAATGGATTTTTTGATGATGTTTTTACACCATCAGGATACATTTCTTTTCTAGGAATTTCAAATATATTTAATTTACAAACAGCAGATTTCAATAAAATTTCTGAAGACATTCCCATTCCTTCAGTTTCTAAAAGTGGAACAAGTTCTTTTAAAGAATCCAAACTGTATGCACGTAAACCACTTTCTGCATCAGAAATAGAATTATTCATAAAAGAATTTACTAATGTAGTAATTATTTTAATTCCAAACTTTCTGTAAGTTTTTACATCATCATCATTTTGAATAAATCTTGAACCAATTACAATATCAGCAGAATTATCCATAATTGGTTTTATTAATTTAGGAATATCATTTTCATCATGTTGAAGATCTGCATCAAAGGTAATTGTTACTCTAGCATTTCTTTTCAAACCTTCTATTAGACCAGTTTTAATAGCAGCACCATATCCTCGATTTCGTTTATGAGTTACAACGTCAGCTCCAACTTCTTTTGCCAAAAATTCAGTTTTATCAGAAGAACCATCATTAATTACTAAAACTAAATCAGCAAATTTTTGACATCTTTTTACTGCTTCAGAAATGGTAGATTCGGCATTATATGCAGGTATACATACTAAAACATCTAAAGATTTCATCGTTTTATCTTCAGTATTATTCTGTGCAGACATTAATCTATTCGTATAATCTAATTCTATTTAATATAATTCAAAATTTTTTAAATAGTAAATATTAAGTTTTAAGGTAATTTATGAGTAAAAAACGTATGAAAATGCAGGTAGTAATTGTATGTAACTTTAAAATATGTTTCAATATGCATGGCTAAACAATGTTAACAAAATTTTTAGGTCAAGCATGCACATTAATCGAAACAAATAACAAAAAAATTATTGTAGATCCTTGGATAGTGGGTCCATGTAATGTAAATACATGGTATACATTAAGAAATAAAGCTGCTACAAAAAAAGATATTCCAACAGATGTAGATTATATTTACATATCACATGAACATCAAGATCACTTTCAACAAGAAACCCTAAAAGAATTTAGTAAAAAAATCCCAATTTATATTTGTAAATTTAAAACAAAGAGATTTTATAATGAAATAAAAAAAATAGGATTTAAAAATATTATTGAATTAACATCATGGAAACCTGAAGTATTAACCAAGGATTTAGAAATTATTTCAATACAAAATCCTGATTTAATGTTTGAAGATTCTGCATTGCTTATAAAAAGTTCAGAAGGAACTGTTTTTTGTCAAACTGACTGTAAAATGGATTTTACATCATTAAAAAAAGTAAATGCTGCGAAACCTGATATTGGATTTTTTATGTATTCAGTTGCAAATTGGTATCCAGATGTATATAATTATTCAAAAGAAAAAAGAGATGAGATTGCAAAAAAAAGAAAATTAAATAAAATTAATGGGTTTGTAAATTATGTAAATGTAATAAAACCAAAGTTTGCAGTTGCATATGCTGGAGGACCACTTTTTCCACATGAATCACAAATTAAATTAAATGATCCAATTTTAGGAGTTTTTGGATGTCCAGATGAGGCTAAAATGGCTTGGAATAAAAGTGGAAAAACAGGTTCAGAAGTAGTAGTAATGGCTGCAGACGATGAGATAAAAATTGATGGTACTCATATTAAAAATAAAGAACCCGTTTTATCGACAAATAAAATGGATGTAGTAAAAGAATTATCCATTGAAGTTCAAGAAGATTTGAATAAAAGATGGCAAGCAGAAGGAGAGGCATCAACAAAATTACCAAATAAAATTATTGATTATTTTAATGAAATAATTTCAGAAAATCCAGTTGCAAGAAGGCACATAGATATGAAAGTACAATTAATTGCAGACGGTAAAAATGGTGGGGAATTTATTTTAGATATGAGTAAAAATAAAACTTCAGGAAATTATGCCAAAGAAGGAAAAATAAAAGATTGGAATTATTTAATGAAAATTCCATCACACTTAGTAGAAAAAGCTGTTAATGAGGAATTATTATGGGAAACATTATTTTTATCAGCAAGATGGCAAGCAGATAGAAACCCTGATCAATGGAATGAGCATTTCATAAATTTACTATATGATCCGGATCCTACAAGAATTAGTAATATTTACAAGATATATGAAAAAATGCATTAAAAGGAATGGAAATAATAATTAAAAAAAACGAAATACCTACAAATGAATTAATTGAGATTTCAACAAGTCCAAAAATAATTATTTTCAATAATGGTGAAAAATATTTTGCGATTAGTGGAATTTGCCCTCATGCAAAATGGCCTTTAGAAATGGGAGAAGTAAAAGAAAAAACATTAACTTGTGCAGGACATGGCTGGGAATTTGATATTACAAATGGTACTTGTACGTCAAATCCTGGAAGAGATTTGATAGAATATAAAATTCTTGAAAAAGATGATGAGTTAATTATTTCAAAAAAATAGAATAAAATCTAAAATTAATGAAAAATTATGGGATTTATTTTTAATTAGGAGTTATAGATGGTCGTAAAGATTTTTTAGAATTTAATGAATTAAAAGCATCCTCTAAACCATCTTTAGTAAATTTAAAATTTGGTCCTACAATTTTTTCATATGGATATTTTTCCTTAGATTGTTGAACGAGTTCAATTGCATTTTTTAAATGAATTGGCGCATAGTTGTGCATTCCACTTATCTTAAGACATTTGGTAATAATTGTAGATGAATCTACTGTAATGTTACTACCTGGATAAATTGCTCCCAGTAAACTGTAAGACCCACCAATACGTAAAAATCCAATACCATCAGATATTACTTTTGGATCTCCAGTAACTTCTATAGCAAAATCTGCTCCTTGTCCATCAGTGATATTTTGAATTTTAGAAATTATATCTTTTTCAGTAGAAGAATTAATTAAAATATCTGCACCAAATTCTTTAGATAATTCCAATCTATGTTGATTAGTGTCAATTGATATAACCGTTTTACAACCTAACTGTTTAGAAAAAGCGCATGCATAAAGTCCTAGAGCACCACAACCTTGAACAACTACATAATCACAGGGTTTGAAATTTGCTGCGTCCAAACCACTAGTAATTGTTGCACCAGCACACATCAAAGGAACTACCTGTTTATCGGATAAATCAGGAGGAATTTTAAAAATGAAACTTCCTTTAAGAATTTTAACAAATTTTGCAAAACCTCCCGTAAACTCATTAGATGCCACATGACCATATTTGAATAATTTAATACATTTTTGTGGAAGTTTTGCAGTTTTACAATTAAAACATTCTCCACAACTGGCAGTCATAGACCATGTTATTCTATCACCAACTGATAGTGGATTGTTTAAAAAATCATGAGTTAAATTTTTGCCCAATTTAATAATTATTCCAACTATTTCATGCCCTAAAATACATGGAGTAGGAAAAGATCTATGGCCTAACCAACTATGAACATCAGAACCACAAACAGTTGCAATTGATATTTTTACAATAGCCTCATTTTCATCTAATTCATCATTTATTGTTAAAAATTTTTCTTCTAAGGGTTTTCCAACACCAGAAAAAATAATTGCATTAGGATTTTCAGTCATATTGTCAATTTAACTAGTTTAGATAATAACTTTTAGGTTAAAGTCAACCAAATTTTTTTCTAGCAAAGTCAAGTTTTATTTTATTATTAACATTTATCCAAATTTTTTCATCGGCATAGAATGGGAAAATAGTTAAATTATTTTTTATAAGAGATTCTATTAATTTTACAAATTCACCATCAAGATTTTTATTTTTATTAAAATTATTAAGAGATTTTTTTATTAGTTTTAATGAAGACTTGTTAAATTTTGAAATTCCAGTGAATTGCCCATTAGGTTTTTGTTCATTAGAATTAAAATTGATATTTTGAATTAAATTATTTTTTATATATACAGAATGAGTATCAAATTTATGGATTAGAGTATCTACAATTAAACAATTATTTTTATTTTGAATAAATTCCAAAAATAATTCTTCATCAAATATTAGATCACCATAAATACAAATAAAATCACTCGTAATAAAATTTTTAATGCACCAGAAAGAATACAAACTGTCAAAAACATCATATTTTTTATTTTTAATAATTTTAACATTTTTTTTATTTACATGTTTTTCAATTAAATCTGATTTATATCCTGTAACTATAAAAATATCATCAATATTTTGTTCAAGTAACAAATCAATTTGTCTATCTAAAATTGTAGTATTTCCAATTGGAAAAAGACATTTTGGAATAGTATTTGTTAAATTATGAAATCTTCTACCTTTTCCAGCAGTTAAAATAATAGCCTGCATTTGAATCACCCATTAAACGTATTTGTTAATTGATAGTGAAGGATTTGTAATATTCTCATTTTCAATAAACATTTGATACCATAGTTCAAGATTAAATAAGAACATTATTTGTCTTAAAATTCGATCATTAATTTCAATATCTTTAGACTTGATGTTCTTGTCATCTAATTTTAAAACATTAGAAAATAAATTACGTATATGATTTGATTGTGAGTTTAAAAATGGTCTATGATTTTTTATTCCTTTATCTATAAGACATTCTGCAAGAGGTAAAAATTCTTTAATAAAAAAATCATAATAAGGAATTCCCCAAGGGAATTTTTTCCGCGTAGCGATTACATCAGGTAAAAATTTCTTAGCAAGTTTTTGTAGTATGAATTTTTTTTGTATTTTATCATTAAAATTTATTTTATAATTTCCAGGGATTGAAGCAGAGTATTCTACAAGATGATAATCTAAAAATGGTTCTCTTAATTCTAATGCATGAGCAGAACCTGCCCGATCTATTCTCCAAGTTTGGGCACCAGGAATTTCCGTTTTTAGTTCAAATAATAGAACTTGATTAAGTAAATCATGATGTGGATTTTTTTCTATGAGTTTTGAAAAAGCAATGTTTGGATCATTTTTAGTTAAAGATGTAAGTTCTAAAGATTCGTGGAAAATATTTCTATCTTCAGAATTTGAAAAAAATCCAGAAGGAATTGAATTTATTTTATCATTTAAGGGTAAAGAATTCTTTTTTGAGAATGGAATGTATCGATTATAACCAGCAAATAATTCATCAGAACCTTCACCAGTATAAGCCACAGTTACAAATTTTTTAACTTCTTCAGATACCAAAAAATTTGATAAAATTGATGGTCTTCCGAAAGGAAATTCCATATGCCAAAGTATTGTAGGTAACATATCTGTTAATTTTTTATATGAAAGTTCTATTTCATGATGATCTGTTCCACAATGTTCTGATACAATTTTTGCTTCTTTGTATTCATCTAATTCATGGCCAAAACCTGTTGTGAATGTTTTCACAGGTGTTTCTGTTATGTTGTTTAGTATTGCAACCATAATACTTGAATCAAGTCCTCCAGACAACAATGCCCCTACAGGTGCATCACTTTCTAACCTAAGATCGATGGATTTTGTGAGAAGTTTTTCTAATTTTTTTAAAATTATATCTTCAGAGTCAGATGAATTTTGTAAGGTTAAATTCCAATAATTGCTTATGTGTGGTTTTTTTTCATCAAAATAATAAACAAGTTTTTGTCCGGGTAATAATTCAAAAATATTTTTAAATAAAGTTTGACCATCGATAGTATAAGCATAAGTTAAAAATTGAGATAGTGCAGAATAATTTAGTGTTCTTTCTACTCCATCATGTTGTAAAATGGATTTAATTTCAGACGAGAATAAGAGATCGTCATCGATAAGAGAATAATAAAGGGGTTTTACACCTAGTCTGTCTCTTGCAAGAAAAAGTTTTTTCTTTTTAGTGTCCCAAATTGCAAATGCAAACATACCATTCAAATGCTCTAGGCAATTTTCACCATATTCTTCATATGCATGTAAAATTACCTCAGTATCAGAATTTGTATAAAATGTATGATCATATTCTAATTTTTCTCGTAATTCTCGAAAATTATAGATTTCACCATTTAGAACTACCCAAATTGTAGAATCTTCATTATGTTGTGGTTGTTTTGCTGTTTCACGTAAATCAAGTATTTTCAGGCGTTCACAGCATAATGAAACATGTTCATCAACAAAAAATCCTTCTTGTTCAGGCCCTCTATGTTTTATTTTATTACCCATTTTACGAATTAAATCTGAATCAGACCACGTAAGGCCACATATACCACACATTATTTTTCGTCTTCCAATTGATTGAAAAGTATCTTTGCGTCATCAAATTCATTGGGTTCATCAATATCCATCCATTGAAGATTATTTGTAGGAATATGATAAACAGATTGTCCATTATTTATTAGTAATTCAATAGCAGATGTATAATAGGAATTTTTATCAATTTTAATACAATTTGAAATTCCACTAAAGAGTTTAGGAAGTATATTCTTACTAAATTTTGCCATTCCAATAAAATTTCCATCAGCTTCAAGTTCAGGGATTTTTTTATTTACTTGTATAATCTGATTGTTTTTAATTTTAACTTTCATTGTTTCTGAACGAACATTTTTTTCTATTATCATACAAATATCATGATTATCTTGTATAAGATTTTCTAAAATTTTTTTATTAAATAAAAGATCACCGTATACACAAATAAAATCGTCAGAAATTAATTCTCTAGCACTCCAAACTGAAGTAATATTATTAGATGTAGCAAAATTATCATTTTGTATAAAAATAACTTCATTGTTTAAATGAGACCGAATTAAATCTGAATTATATCCAGTTACAACAAAAATTTGGTTTATTCCTAATTTTTTAAACCATTTTATTTGATAATCAATTAAAGCAATTCCATTAATTTCGAGTAAACATTTTGGAGAATTAATTCCTTTCATTCTTGTTCCAAGACCAGCAGCAAGAATTAATGCATCCATAGATAATTAATTATAATTTTTATTACTTTATTAAATGTGGTAATTTTAGACTCTATAAATTAATCAGTCATCAAACAAATAAAAAATGGTTTTAAGTAGCGCATATTTTTTATTAATAAGGGAAGTGAGTGATACATGTCAAATGCGAAGAATTTACAAGATTTACTTAAGACAAAACCAATTGTGAAAGTTGGTGGTGCCTTTGATGCCATGTCAGCAAAATTAGTAGAAATAAATGAATTTGATGCAATTTGGGCAGGAAGTTTTGCAATT
>CEOP01166370.1_pt1 | contig 10157 bp, 13 predicted proteins | sample 361301 | NCBI WGS metagenome assembly CEOP01 (sample SAMEA2619548, study PRJEB7988) | marine metagenome | biome: marine biome (ENVO:00000447); feature: deep chlorophyll maximum layer (ENVO:xxxxxxxx); material: "saline water (ENVO:00002010), including plankton (ENVO:xxxxxxxx)" | depth 55 m
ATTAAAATTTCTCCTTCAATTTTATCTGCTGATTTCAGCAAATTAGGTGAAGAAGTTATATCGTTAGAAAAAGCTGGTGCAGATTATATTCATATTGATGTAATGGATGGCCATTTCGTTCCAAATCTTACTATAGGACCGGAGGTAATAAAGAAACTTAGACCTCTTACAAAGAAAACTTTTGATGTTCATTTAATGATTTCACCAGTTGATAATTTTATTAAAGATTTTGCAGATGCTGGTGCAGATATAATTACCTTTCACCCAGAAGCAACCAAAGATATGTCCAAAACCATAAAATTGATAAAAGATCAAAATAAAAAAATAGGTGTTTCGTTGAAGCCAAAATCAAAAGTTGACTTAGTAAAGAATTATTTAGATCAAATTGACTTAGTGCTAATTATGAGTGTTGAGCCCGGCTTTGGTGGTCAAAAATTTATGCCAGAAGTTTTAAATAAAACAAAAACAATTAGAGATTTAATTAATAAACAAAATTTAAAAGTTGATGTTGAGATTGATGGTGGAATTAATTTTGAAAATTGCTCAAAAGCAAAAGATGCAGGTGCAAATATATTAGTATCGGGGTCTACTGTATTTAAAGAAAATAAGGGTGACCTAAAAAAAAATATAGAAATTCTCAGAAACAATTAGTAGATGTTTGGCCTGAAAAGTGTCTATTTTTATTTAATTGCATTTCAAATTTCTTTAATTAAATTTTTTAAAAAATTATATTTTTCATCTAAAAACTACAATAAATCTCTTGAATCTAAAACGCCTCAACAAGTTTATTATAATCCAAATCCATTTTTATTATCTATTATTACATCTTACAACAATCAATCTTTTAAAATTAGTGATGTTGATCCGAATATTTTTTGGCTGGAAGATAAAAAAAAAGATGCAGCACAAATGCATAATTTTTTTTGGCTGAATCTTGTAGATAGGAAAACCGATCATACAAAATTAAAAAAAATTATTTATGTTTGGATGTTAAAAAATTCAAAATATAGACAAAAAATTTGGGAAACCTCGACTTTGAGTGCAAGAATAATAAGTTGGATTTTGAATATAGATATTATCCTGAATAATAGCACTTTTGATTTTAGGAAAAATTTTTTAAGCTGCATTATAAGTCAGACGAATCATTTAAAAAAAAATATTAAATTTGAAAAAGACTTTTCAAAAAAAATAGAGATACTAACTGCTATAATACTCACCGGGTTAGTTTTTAAAGAATACAAAGAAAATTTTAATATAGGAATTAAAGAATTAGAGTCGGTGGTAAAAAGTTTCTTTGACAATGATGGCTTTCCTTTATCGCGTAATCCTGGTGATTTACTTTTCTTTACTAAGTATCTAATATTTTGTAAAGAAGTGATTAAAGATAGTCAAAAATATGTACCAGAATTTTTAGAAGATATAATTGAAAAAAATTTAAACTGTATTTATTCTATCAAAACGCCGAATGATCAACTTCCTTTATTTAATGGAGCAAAAATAACTAAGTTAGATCAAATTGAAAAATATTTAGACGGCTTCAAGTCAAAAAACAAGAATATTAATTTTGGCGGGTTATTCAAAATTAAACACAAAAATCATTTCTTGTTAATTGATATTGACAAGCCCCCTCAAAAAAAATTTTCAAAGTCATATCAATCTGGCCCCTTATCCTTTGAATATTTTTTAGATGGAATGAAAATTATAACCAACTCAGGATTTGGAGGTCATATTTCCAAAAAAACTGAATTACTCAGTAGGCTTACGGCATGTCAATCGACTTTGACTATCAATGAAACTTCTATAACAAAATTTGAGAGAAATGAGATGATAAACAAAGTTTTTGGTAATTCAATTCAGGATAGTTTTAAATCTTTTGATTATTCATCGAAAAATGAAAATGATCTTATCGGATGTGCTTCATCTAATAATGGTTATGAAAAGAAATTTGGATGCACACACAAGAGAGAAATCTACTTAGATAAAATCAACAATTATTTAAAGGGCTCTGATCATATACTTAAAACAAAGAATGGATATCCCATCAGATATGCTTTCAGATTTCATATTAATCCAGAACTAAGTGTGGTTAAAACTATGAGTGGCAATAGCGCTTTAATTCAAATTTCTAAAAACAAGTCCCTTTTATTTACTGTTATGAATGAAAATTTAGAGATAGAAAAAAGCATATTTTTAGGTGAAAAGAAAATAGTAGATAGTTCTTGTATAACAATCAGTGGTAATTTAGTTAATAAAAATAAAATCTTTAATTGGGAAATTAGAAAGAATATTTAAAAATGTACTTAAAAGTTAAAAATGCTCTGATATCTGTTTCTAATAAAGAGAACTTAATATCTCTTTTAAAAACTTTAAAAAAATTTAACATCAATATTATTAGTTCAGGAGGAACCTATACTTCGATAAAAAAGTTAGGTTATCAATGTACAGAAATATCCAAGTATACAGGTTTTAAAGAAATGTTAGATGGAAGAGTAAAAACTCTTCATCCTAAAATTCATGCTGGCATCCTCCATGATAGACAAAACAAAAAACATAAAAATGAAATGTCAAAACAAAATTTTCCTGCAATTGATCTTATCGTTGTTAATTTTTATCCATTTCAAAAAATTGTTACAAGTACAAAGAATTCAAATCAAATAATCGAAAACATAGATATAGGTGGGCCAACAATGGTGAGGGCTGCTGCTAAAAATTTTAAAAACGTTACTATAGTAACAAACAAAAATGATTACGGATCATTAATTAAAGAATTAGAGAGTTTTAAGGGTAAAACAACCCTAAAGTATAGAGAACTAATGTCTTCTAAAGCATTTGGCTTGACAGCTTATTATGATGCTATGATTGCAAATTGGTTTAATAAGAAACTTAATATTAAGTTCCCTGAGAGAAAGACAATATTTGGGCGAAGATTGCAAAATTTAAGATATGGAGAAAACCCTCATCAACAAAGCTCTATATATGTAAACGACTACAATGACAAACATTTAGGGTTCAATCAGATTCAAGGAAAAGAATTAAGTTATAACAATTACAATGATATGTTTGCATCTTTAGAGATATTAGACTCATTAAAAAAAAATTCAGGAACTGTTATTATTAAACATGCTAATCCTTGTGGAGTATCTGAAAATAAAGTGCCATTAAATTCTTTTAAGAATGCATACGCATCAGATCCGATAAGTGCATTTGGAGGAGTTATAGCTTGTAATTATAAAATCAAAAAAAAAATTGCCTCTGAAATTAATAAAAACTTTTTAGAAGTAATACTGGCTAAGGGTTTTGATAAAGAGTCTTTAGAAATATTTAAGAAGAAGAAGAATCTAAGAGTAATTGATATTTCTAATTTTAAACTTAAAAATATCACATCCATCAAATCTTTTGATGGATCTTTTTTGATTCAGAGTAAAGACACTATAATACTCGATAAAAAGAAATTAAAATGTGTAACTAAATTAAAGCCTAATAAAAAGGAATTAGCTGAAATTCAATTCGCTTACAATATTTGTAAATATGTCAAATCTAATGCTGTGGTATTATGCAATAATTTTTCAACGATAGGTATTGGCGCAGGGCAGCCTAGTAGGCTAGATAGTTGTAAAATAGCGGTACAAAAAGCTAAAAAGTTCCAGTCATCAAAAATTAGAAATTCGATAGCTGCGTCCGACGCATTTTTTCCTTTTGCAGATGGAATACACACTCTTATTAAAGCTGGTGTAAAAACTATAGTTCAACCAGGTGGATCAATAAGAGATCAAGAGATTATAAATGCAGCTAATAAAGCTAAGATTAAAATGTTTTTTACTGGTATTAGGCATTTTAATCATTAATCAATTTTATCTATTTTCGCAGCTAGAATAAAGTCACTCTCTGCAAGCCCTTTAATAGCATGAGTGAAAATTTTTACTCTGCAATAACCCCAACCAAAACAGATGTCGGGGTGGTGATTTTCTCTTTCAGCTATACTTCCAACTTTATTTACAAAATTTTGACTCTCCTCGAAATTATTAAATTTAAAATTTTTTATTAAGTAAAAACTTTTATCGTCATTACTTTCAACATTCCAACCGTCTACTTTTTTTAAATACTTATGTATTTCACTAGTATCGAATGGTGGAATGTTTCCCTCACAAGCTACGCACCTTTTTTTTGATAAATCATCCATATTTTGGAGCGGGCAAAGGGGTTCGAACCCTCGACCTTCTCGTTGGCAACGAGACGCTCTACCACTGAGCTATGCCCGCTTATATTTTTTTTAGTTAATTTAACCGCATAAAACATAGAAAGCAAGATGATGAAAAATATATTTGGTGTGGTTGATGTGTACGTATGTGGAACAAAGTCTATCCCTATGCCGTACCTCATTTACGGTGTTAATGAGAAATCTCTATCCCTATACTATCACTCATCTAATTTTGAATATTAAGAATTGTTAAAATTAAATTACCCTTTTTAAGGAACTTGAATATCTTTTCTTGAGTATCTTTGAGACCAATTACCGCTGTAATCGTTATCCCACCTCATCTCTAATCTCATAGTCTTTGACGAACCTGAAACATTTTTTATGAAAATATAGCCAGCTGCTTGACTATTCATTAGCTTAGAGGAAGGGTATCCTGAATTAGAACAATGAAGAACGTATTCACTATCTGTGTTATTTTTTATGTAGTTGTCTGTGTAAGGGTTTTTCCATTTTAAAGATTTAAAATGTGCTATAAGAATATGGCAAGCACCTAAAGGGCTATTGTTACAATAACCATTAGTAACATCAGTTGAATTTCCAGACTGATTATTCATCATTACCGGTTCTCCTAAATCACATTTGGTGTAATTGATATTAATAAAATTAACGATTTCATTAAAATTATGTTTTGCTGCATTTTTTTTAGCACTAGCCGTATACCCATTATAAGCAACCACCCCTACAGCAGCGAGGATACCAATGATTGCTACAACAACTAGGAGTTCTATTAGGGTGAAGGCTTTTTTAAATTTTTTATCTTTGGCTAACATCAATATCTTTGCTTGCAGTATCTTCTGATCCGCAACCTGTTTTAAAACAAGCTCTTAATTGTAATTTAGTACCGTTAGTGCTTATACTGACCTGTCCAGGCGTAAATCCCGTTCTAGATCTAATACATGGTAAACTTGTGTCATAAGGATTTCTAAAAGATTTCAATACGCCTTCGTCTACATTAGATGTAACAGAGCCCCTTAAAGACCGAACGTTTGCAAGTGCTTGCATTATGTTGAATGCTCCACTTGAAGTATTATAATTCGAACAATTAAGCTCTCCATCCATAGCATTAGAATTTCCAAAACTACATAAAGCAACTTCACTTTCAATATATTTTACAGTATTTGAGTAGCAAGTTTTTGAAGCTGACACTTTTGCGCTAGCCGTATACCCATTATAAGCAACTACTCCTACAGCTGCAAGAATACCGATGATGGCAACTACGACTAGGAGTTCTATTAGAGTGAAGGCTTTATTTTTCATTTACACCATCCGTCTGGCTTAATTAAAGAGAGTTGAACTTCTTTATGTGTTTTTGCTCTAAGTGTTATCATCGCTCCATTGCCATATCCACCTGGACACTCTGTTTCATCTAATCTTAAACGACCATCTACATTATCACCGCCAGATCCAGTCACAACGATAGCAGCATCATTTTTATTATAAGGATTCTCAAAACCTTGGTCTAAGTAATAATTTTTAAATACATCTAACATGCCGTTCACATTAGATTTATTATTAACAATGTTACAATTAATTGATCTAGTTGGACTTAACGCTACTGATCCACCCCCTTGAACATCACAAAGCTTTAAAGAGTTTGTTATATGTTTTTCAACAGACTTAAACTGTTGAATAGTTGAATTTGCTTTAGCACTAGCCGTATACCCATTATAAGCAACAACACCTACGGCAGCTAGAATACCGATGATAGCTACAACGACTAGAAGTTCTATTAGGGTGAAGGCTTTACGGTTCATGACTATTCGAAAGGTATCTTATCCTCTAAAATATTTCCACTCCCCTCCTTAGTTTGTGTCCTTACTACAATATGATAGTAACCGTATTGATCTTTTTCAGTAGCAAAACACATCTTACCTTTTTTATCTGGACTAGCACAACTATCAGCCATTATAGAATTATCATAAACATTTCTCCATCTTTCACCATTTCCAAAGTGTTGAAAAAAATTATAAGTAAAGATTGATGCATTACTAGGAGAACTAGTTGCGACAGCATATTGTGGACAAAGATCATTAGTAAATCTTTTAGGTTCTTTTTTAAGAATTAACTCAGCTCCAATTGAACATTTCTTAGTCTCTGAAGCTATAAATTTTACAACTTTACTATGCATATTTTTGACTGCAGCAACCTTAGCTGAACTTGTATACCCATTATAAGCAACCACGCCTACTGCAGCAAGAATACCGATGATGGCTACAACGACTAGGAGTTCTATTAGGGTGAAGGCTTTATTTTTTTTAAAATTTACAAAAGTCAAAATCTTTTGAAAGATACACATCGTTACCATCGTTGTCCCCTATGTTGGCTTTTACGCAAGAAATATTTCCAGGAAATCCGCAATTGTTTTTGTAACCATATCCTAGAATTATTTGTCCTTTTGGAGGGTTCGGTGGAGGGCATGTTCCGTTTGACCACTCAATCCCTTTTATATTTTTATCATAAGGATTCTCAAATTTTTGAACATGTTTCACTGACTCACCGTAAATTTGCCATGTTAAATTATCTGCGTTAGGTCCTCCAGCTAACGAACTACAATCAGGTACACTACTACTAGCATAGAACTTCACATCAATACCGCTCATACATCCTGTTATTGCTGAAAGAAGTCTTTTTTCAATTTTTTGATATGCAGTTTTAGTAGCATTTATTTTTGCAGATTTTGTATAACCATTATAAGCAACAACTCCTACTGCAGCTAAGATACCGATGATTGCTACAACGACAAGGAGTTCTATTAGGGTGAAGGCTTTATTGTATCGGGGTATAGGCATCATAAATATTGGGGTGCGGTTTGCTTCCACAAGGTGTTTCTGCGCAGACCCATACTTGTAATTGTGTATTAGACTCTGTGTGTATTCTTACATAGCCAACATCTTTATCGTACCAATATTGACCACCTTTGGTTATTGGATTGGCTGCATTAGAGTCGTATGGATTTTTAAAATTGTCTAAAGCTTTAACTGCAGCATCCGCAACATCATCTTTCCATTCATATCTTGCTTGGTACGAACAATTTAAATTCCCTTTCATTACAAAACTTTCACCAGTTGAACATTTCATTACTTCATTGGTAATATATTTTACTACTTGTTTAAAATTTGAAATTGATGCTGATCTTTTAGCACTTTTCGTATACCCATTATAAGCAACAACCCCTACGGCAGCTAAAATACCAATGATAGCTACAACGACTAGGAGTTCAATAAGTGTAAATCCTTTTTTCATTTAGCAACTTGAGTTTCTATTGACTGTTAAAGATTGATTAAGAGTAATCTCACATCTTGTGTTTGGGTTATATGCTTTAATGGTATAGTTTGAGCCGCTTACATTAATACAGAACTGAAAATCTTGTTCTGATAAATTATCTTGACCATTTAAAACATTATCGGCTATGAGTTTTCCAGAGTTTGAACTGCAGCTCGAAGCAGAGCTATAATAAGAGCCATAATTAGATTTATATTCTTGCAAACCTAAGTTAATAGCATTTAAACTTAGTTCGGCATTTTTCGCTTTAGCACTCTTTGTATATCCAGAATAAGAAACTATTCCAACTGCTGATAAAATTCCAATTAAAGCCACCACAACCAAGAGCTCTATTAAAGTAAAGCCTCGGTTGTGATAACCCATAATTTTAATCTACTGATACTGTGGCAGATAATTGGTCTGCTGAAGCACAACCAGATTTTGTACAAGTTTTAATTGTTACATTTGATCCACTTGAACTCACACTAACTTGACCAGCTACAAAACTTCCACTGCTCGCAACTGCATTGTTAGATGCGTTAAAAGGGTTTTTATCTGTCATTGTCGCTACTGCACCTGTAACTGCTTTTGCTGCTGTTGCAGGACAATCTTGATTCGTTCCCATAAATTTTGATTCACCTAAAGAACATTTCTGTATCTCTGCTGAAATGTATTTTACAGCATTTGAGTGCATAGTTTTAGTTGCATTCGTTTTTGCTGAAGCAGTATAGCCGTTATAAGCAACCACGCCTACTGCAGCAAGAATACCGATGATGGCTACTACGACTAATAGTTCTATTAGAGTAAAAGCTTTGATTTTTCGTAATTTTTTCATTTGATACCCCTCGGTTTAAAATCTTAAATTTAATAAAATCTTACATAAATGAGAGCTACTTTCAAGGTCTAGAATTATCAATTAATAATAGCGCCAACATTGAATATTGGTGAATAAAGAGCGATCATTAAGCCTCCAATTGTAGCTCCCATAAAAACGATCATAATAGGCTCTATTAAACTTGATAAATTGCTAACTGCAGTGTCAAATTCTTCCTCATAGTATTTTGCTACAGAAGCAAACATTGAGTCTAGACTTCCTGTTTGTTCGCCCACAGAAATTAGTTGACTAAACGTCGGGGGAAATATTTTTTCTTTAGAAAATAACACGGTAAGAGACTCTCCTGAAAAAACTCCTTTTTTTATATTTTCAATAGCTTCGATCACAATGGTATTTGTAGTTACAGATTTTGCAATGTCCAAACTCTCTAAAATATCTACCCCAGCTTGATTTAAATTTCCCATCACAAGAGATACCCGAGCTAAAATTGATTTTCTAATTAAATTTCCAAATAAAGGTAATTTTAAAACAGATGCATGCCAAGCTTTTCTAACTTTATAATTAGTTTTAACTAAATATCTAAAGCCAAAAATAAAAGACACAATAAAAATTAATGTTAAGCCTCCTCCAGAGAATGAGCGCATAAATGCACTAGCTGACATTATGGCTGCTGTTGGACCAGGTATCTCTACACCCATACCTTCGTACATTTTAACAAATACTGGCACAACTTTGATCAACATAAAAATAGTAACTAATATTGCAACAGAAAATAAAACTCCTGGATAGAATAAAGCACTTTTAATTTGAGATTTAATTTTTTCCCTTTTTTCTAATGATAAAACAATTCTCTCAAGAAAAGTATCAAGTTTACCACTTGCCTCTCCGGCTTTAATAAGGTTTACGGTAACTATATCAAATACTTTTGGATGGTTTTCAAAGCACTTTGATAATGCATTACCAGACTCCAAATCTTTTTTAATTTTTTCAATAACTGCTTTCATATTTGGAGATATTGTTTGATCAATTAACAAATTAAGAGCATTAAGAACTGGTAGACCAGCTCTTAACATTGTAGAAAATTGTTTTGCAAAAATAAGAATATCTTGTGCCTTAACACCTTTACCAAAACTAAAACCTCCAGATTTTTTTTTCTCCTTAACTTCTTTTTTCTTTTTTGCTTGGACAAGCTTAGTAATTATGACTTTTTGTTCTTTTAATTTATAAGCAGCCTCAGAATTATTGAGAGCTTCGATTTCACCTTCAACATATTTACCTGCGGAAATACCTTTATATTCAAAATTTAACATTTTAATCCATTGCTAATATTCTTTGATACTCTGCAAATGATAAATCACCTGTAAGTAAAAGTTCTTTTCCCATATCTTGCATAGTTCTAAAATTATCTCTTTTAGCGACATCTTTAATTTCTTGTGTTGTAGCTTTTCTTAGAATTGCGTCTTTAATATTTTTGGTTATCTTTAAAATTTCATAAATACCCATTCGACCTTTGTAACCAGTACCAACGCTAGTACCGCTGCTAGCGCAAGCTTCACACCCTTTACCCATAACTAGTTTCACTCTAGTAGCTTCTGCTTCAGTAAAACCGATAGTATTTAAAATTTTTGGAGTAATTTTATCATCTGGAACTCGACACTCTGTGCAGGATTTTCTCGCTAGTCTTTGAGCCATGACAAGTGTACAAGCCGCAGAAATTAAATAATCGGGGGTTCCCATATTTTGTAATCTAGTAATTGAACTTGGAGCATCATTAGTGTGCAAAGTGCTAAAGACAAGGTGACC
>CEOP01040265.1_pt1 | contig 10156 bp, 9 predicted proteins | sample 361301 | NCBI WGS metagenome assembly CEOP01 (sample SAMEA2619548, study PRJEB7988) | marine metagenome | biome: marine biome (ENVO:00000447); feature: deep chlorophyll maximum layer (ENVO:xxxxxxxx); material: "saline water (ENVO:00002010), including plankton (ENVO:xxxxxxxx)" | depth 55 m
TCTCGATAGTTTCTACAAGTCCGCTCGCGGAAAGTTCGATGAGGACTCTGATTTTGCAGCCCGTTCCCGTGCACGGGTAGTGCTACTTCAAAGCGGAGATGAGGATACTTTGCATCTTTGGAAGGTGTTGGTGAATGAGTCCACTCGTTATTTCAATGAAGTATATCGGTTGTTAGATGTCCTCCTTGTCGATGCGGATCTAATGGGGGAATCTGCCTATCATCCACTTCTCCCATCAGTTGTATCTCGTCTTTCGGATGCTGGTCTTCTTGAGGAGAGTGGTGGTGCCGATGTTGTCTTCCCTGGTGGCCATCTTAACCGTGAAGGTGAGCCCCTTCCCTTGATTATCCGTAAGGGCGATGGAGGCTACAACTATGCCACGACTGATATTGCATGCATCATAGATCGCATAGAACGTCTCAATGCAGATGATTTACTATATGTCGTGGGAACTCCTCAGTCTCGACATTTCGAAATGGTCTTCGAAGTATGCCGTATGGCGGGTCTATTGGGTGCTGGGCATCGTTCTGAACACGTAAACTTCGGTTCAGTCCTTGGTTCCGATGGCAAGGTTCTGAAGTCCCGTTCGGGATCTGCAGTAAAACTAGTTGATTTGCTTGAAGAGTCTATATCGAGGGCAACTGCAGTCGTTGATGAGAAGAACCCTGGACTTGGAGAAGATGAGAAGAATCAGATTGCTCGTTCTGTTGGTATCGGAGCAGTGAAGTTCTCTGATCTTAGTAATGACCGCACACGTGACTACGTCTTTGATTGGTCAAAGATGCTTTCTTTTGAGGGCGATACATCACCATATCTTCAGTATGCACATGCCAGAATATGTTCTATTTTTACAAAGGTAGAGGATTCAAATTGGGTAGATTATCCGATTAATATTAATGATCATTATGAGGGTAGATTGGCTCGCAGCCTATTGTCCTATAGAGATTCTTTTGAATCATCTGCTCGTGATTTAATGCCTAATCGTCTGTGCACCCATTTACTTTCAATCTCTTCTGCTTTCACCTCATTCTATGAAAACTGCCCAGTACTTATTGTTGAGGATCCAGAGGTTCGCAATGGTCGTTTGCGATTGTGCGATGCCACAGCTAGGTCTCTAAAAATCGGACTTTCGTTGCTCGGTATCGATGCACCTGAGAGAATGTAATCAGAATTCAGATGCGTCGACAACATCCGTTGTTTCCACAGTATTCGCTTCTGCTTCTGCTCTCATTCGAGTTAGAACCCTCTTAGCTTCACCGAAGCTACTGCATGCCCGTGTTTTTTGAGCCGAGGGCCATCCACAATCGATACGGTCCTCATCGACAGAGTTCGGTTCTATCCAAGCTTTGCATAGGCGGTCATGGCATGCGGCACGCACCTCGTCATCCTCTATCCAGAAACTAGTTCTGGTACAGACGGGGCAAGCATCACGTCTGAGGATACGTTCCATTTTACGCGCATCGGGTCCTATTGTCCCGACCGTCCAACTGTCGATTCGAATTTCGATGATATCGGTGCTTTCTGCATCCGCCATAAATCCACGAATCACCATCTCAATGTCCTCGTCCTCAATCATCATCGCAAGGACTTCTTCCTCCGCCTCGCGGTCAATTGCGATGGCTGTGAGAACCCGGTCCCCGCGTGCAACCATGACTTGTCCTGTATCTTCCATGGCATGAATCCAACGACGTATAATCGGGCCTGAGGGGGTTCTGAAGTAAGGGTATTCTTCATGGACTCGCTTTTCCCGGTCAGGGCATGGTCGGTATTGGAGATAGGGCCCCGGACTTTACGCTGAAGGATCAGGACAAGAATGACACTACCTTGTCATCATACAAGGGTCGGCGGGTGATTCTCTCGTTCTACCCTGCAGCTTTCACGGGCGTGTGCACAAATCAGGCTTGTACAGTAAACAATGCAATGTCTTCTCTCTCAGCCAGTGATTGCGATGTAATTGGAATCTCGGTGGATGCTCCGTTTTCTAACAAGGCATTTGCAGATGCTAATGGGATTACGTATCCGCTACTATCTGACGTCCATCGAGAAGTCATTACTGCCTATGGTGTCACATATGACGACTTCGCAATTAAGGGATATACTGTCGCTCAACGTTCAGTTTTCGTTGTAGAGGAAGATGGAACGATTGGGTATGCTTGGTATTCTGAAAACCCTGGCATGGAACCCGATTATGAGGCTTTATTCGCCCATATTGGCGCCTGAATCTCTGTCATAGGGTTCATACAGGGCCAGCATTAGCGTTAATCATCCATTGCACTTCGGTGCAGGTGATCCTCGTTTACAGCGCCCCTCGGGTGTGCTGCAATCGGGATCCCTTTTGGATGTGGGGTGATTCCCTGATTTTTTACCGTAACAACCCTCCGACCGTAGGTCCAAAGGACCAGAGGTGTGTAGCATGAATTTAGTCCTCGATGGGGCGAATATCGCTCGACAGGGCGTCGACAGTTCTGGTGATGGGGCTCAACTCCGTGCTGCTCTTGATCGCCTTCTTGCAGATAGTTACACTGTCTATCCAGTAATTGCGCAGTTCAGAATGTCTGGAAAGAGGGCCTTCCCAAACATGGAATGGGTCAATGAATATCGTGAGCATCCGTCAGTGCATTTCGTCCAGTCACCTTCGGGGACCGATGATGACGCCTTTATCCTCGATCTCGCAATCCAACTCAAGGGTGTGATTGTGAGCAATGATCTGTTCAGGGACCACAAGGAGCGTCTTGGAAAGGACTCGGCAAGATATTGTGGTTCAAAAGCTACTCATCGTATGATGTACTCAATCGCAGGAGCTCTTTTCCTTCCTGATCCAAAGTTCAAGATGCCTGCAGAAGAGGTAGTAGAAGCCCTCTCTCCTGCCGTGGAGGTGTCCACACCTGCTAAGGAGAAGAAGACATCTCCAAAACAAGGTAGTGGTTCGAGTACGAGTCGAAAGTCAAATCGTCAATCAGCCAAGACGGGCCGTTCTCATCGGATTTCTAGCGCCTCGGTCCGTTCATCCATTTTGCAACATGGGGATTTGCCCATGTCTGTACAGAAACTATCGACGTATCTCCCGAAGATGATTGAGAAGGCTACTGGTCGGAAGATGTCCAAAGCAGAGATTCGCTCGGAAGCCGGATTTGGAAACCGCTCGTGGATTGAGATATTTTCAGGTATGTCCCCTGAACTAGTCATTGATCGATCTATCGAGCCGCCAATGGTCAAGGCCGGCTCCATTAAGGCCAAGAAGTCAGGTTCTTCGAACCGTCGTCGCCGAGGAGGTAACCGGAAGGATGCAGACGATTCCGGGGACGATGGAGGGCGGAATAGAGATGCCTTGACTATTGTATTCAAGGAAATTATCGAATCGGGGCGCTATCGTTTGGATTCGAAGGGGGGATTGATGTCCCGTTTTCTTCCCTGGATGAAGGTAGAGGAGCGAATGATTCTTTCTTGGTCTCAGGTTTGTCAGAAGTACCTCAAGCGGACCAATATCCGCCTTGCTCGAATGGATTCCAAAGCCTTCTTTGAACTAATCTCATCCATACCGTGGCCTCTCGGTGAAGGGTCGAGTAAAATCATACGGCACCATATCGATGAGAACGAACTAATCCTTTGGCGTGGTTGATCAATCAATCCGCTCATGCAACCAGATTAGGTGATATCCAAATCTCGTCTTCACGGGTTCGCTCAGAGTCCCTATTTCCATTTTTTTAACTTCCATCTCAAAGCCAGCAACCATCTGCCCTCGACCGAAGTTTCCTAAGTCCCCATTTTTGTGTCTTGAGGGGCAAGTCGAATGCTTCCTGGCCCGTTTCCCGAACTCCTTGAACGGTTTTTTTGATTCCATGATTTGCTTGTAAATTGTCATCGCTTGGCCTTTGGAATCAACTAGGATATGACTTGCTCTGGCTTGCTTCATCAAATCAACTCCAAGCGAGCCAGCGTGCATATGAACCGTAGATGATGCCACTGATGGCGAGAGATTCTTCATTGAATCGATCCATCGTATCTAGGTAGGTATGGTACTCGGCGCTACCGGACCCGTAGCATACTAGTGCGCGGCCATATTCGTTGCCTTCAGGGTCAATCTCGTAGACGAATGGTGCATGGTCGCTGTTGTATGGCATCTCTTCGGAGTCGAGAAGGCGGACGCTCGCAGGGTATTTCGTGGCGAGTGCGTCATTTTCCTGAGAAAACTTCCAATGAATGTTCGCAATGTGCTGTACATCCTCTTCGGAGTTGCCGAACAAGGTGAGCCCATAGTTCCGTTCTGCATCTACATGATTCATATCGAAATTCACGTAGAGGCGTAGATGTTCCTTCAATTCCTCCTGATGTGCTTCTACCCATGCACTGCTTCCAAAGAGACCTTCCTCCTCACCACCCCATGCACAGAACTTCAGGGTGTACTTTGGTTCCCCTAATGTATCATACAACGCGCCGAATTGTTGCGCAAGTTCGATGACCGTCGCTGTTCCAGATGTGTCATCAACTGCTCCGGGTCCATTGTATACGGTATCGTGATGAGCTCCAAAGATGATCATATCATCTGTAGCCCCTGGTATGACTCCGCAAGGCACGGTTACGTCTCTGTTTCCTTCGTTGTCAACACGAACATCAATCTGGAATCTTTGAGTACCGTTAATGACTTCCTCCTGAAGTGTCTCCCCAACTGACTTTGAAACCATGACGAAGGCAATCTGAGCGGGCATTGTATCGAATTGACTCACATCGACCGACTTGAAGTATGGAACACAGTCGCCAGACACTAGTTCGTCACAGTTCTGTTGCATATTTACAAGAATTAGAGCAAAGAGATCATTCTCCTGAGCCCGTAGGAAGAGATCAGTGTTACCTGAGACATCTCCTTGGCCCCAGACCATTCCGATAGCTCCAGACGCAGATGCCCAATCTGCATCCTCACTGCCATTACCTAGATCGATTAGTTCAGCATCTTGGGCATAACCAAGTTGCATCGTTCCACTATATCCTTGAATTACAAATTCTTCTCTATGGGTGAAGGAGGTAATCTCTGCACCAATATCTGCGATGCCACACGGGTCAATGGTGCCGATTACTGGTGTAGGGCCGGGTGCACAGATACTCATCGTAGGTTCCGCGATAATCTCGAACATTGGAACACTAAACGTTTCGATAGTAGCTCCCATGCCTGCTTCAGTCAAATTCTGTTTGATTGCTTCCGCTCCGTTCGCTTCTTCGACGGTACCACTCATCCGCCCCCCCCATTCGGGATGGCCGAGATCGACTAAGGTTTGAGCGTATCCACGTGCTCTATCTTGATCAAAATCAATAAGTTCGTAATCCGGGACATCTTCTACGAAAATGAAATTGTAAGTTGTTACGCTTACTATCATCAGGAAAGCCATTACTATTGCATGAATGGCGTATCCTGTAGCATGTATTACCAACTTTTCTTGCCAGGACATCGCATCCCAGTCCTCGTTAGCTCGCTTGTCTGGTCGCTCACCTGAGCCAATCCATTCTCCTTTCTCAATCGGGGTATTATCTAGTACAATCCTGTTTTTAGGAATATTTCCTTCTGCCCTCCATTGGTCATAACTGGATACGATTTCAGGATCGGTTTTTTCACCTCCATCAAGAAGGCGCTGAATTAGGTCAGCTTTCTTACCAGTCTGACTCAGACCTTGTGACTTAAGTTCCTCTTTTAGACGAACTACAGTCCAGTCTTGGTACTCCGTCATGATTGCTCGTATTCACTTGTTCGATTTGAACCCATTCGGATTCTGAGACTCTATTCGACTTCTTCGCCGGTCCACCTAACTGTAAGGTCATTATCGATCCCTAATTGATCTAGAATTCGTGCGACAATGAAATCCACTAGATCTTCAATTGACTTAGGATGGTTGTAGAATCCTGGACTTGCTGGAATAATGACACCACCCCATTGCGATATTCGAGTCATATTTTCAAGGTGAACTGTAGCGTATGGGGCCTCTCTAGGTACTAGAATCAGTGTGCGTTTTTCCTTTAAGGCAACGATAGCACTCCTAGTGGCAAGATTATCAGAAATGCCAGCAGCAATCTTAGCAGTTGTAGTTCCAGATGCTGGACAAATAACCACTGAATCGATATTTGCAGATCCACTTGCAGATTTTGCTGCGAGATTCTGATTCCCCTCAAGGATGCAGCCATATTGTTCTGCAAGTTGTTCAGCAGTAATGCCACATTCAAGATCAAGATTGATTGCGCCGGTGCTACTCACGATTAGGCGCACATCGTGACCTCCTGAGGTCAGTGCCTCGATTAGCCGCACACCATATCGGGCGCCAGAGGCTCCGGTGATGGCGATAACATGTAGGCCCATACTCCGATTGGAACACTCATCTGGCTTGAAGCGTTGCCTGAGCCTTTGGGCAATTATCGCCGTGATGCTAGCTTCATTAGTAGGCGTAGAGTTTCCCAGTAAATCCAAATCAATGTGACAAGAAGTCCGAATACTGCTCGCCATTCCATTTCCTTTGGAGCGCCGTTTTCGACGCCGCGTTCTACGAAATCAAAGTCAGCAGCAAGCATCATCGCACCGATTCCAATTACGAGTACGGAGAAACCTATTCCGATTACCCCGTTTCCATGGATGTAAGGGACTTCAATCCCTGCAAAGCCCAGTATGAAACTGAAAAGATAGATCATGACTACAGCAACAACTGCTGAAGAAAGTGCAATTCTAAAATTGTCATTTACGTTTATGAGCCCGCTTCTATAGATTCCTAACATCCCTCCGAAGATCATTGCTGTAATGAGAAAGGCTTGGATGGATATGCCTGAATATGCAGACCCCATAGAATTCTCAATCATGAAAGTAGTACCGCCAAGGAGGAACCCTTGAGCGGATGCATAGCCAAGAACGAATACAGGATTGCTGAATAGATTCCTCAACGATGGAACGAACCATGAGAGTAGTAAGACGATGTAGAATATTCCATTCACAGCGAATCCTAGTGTCATAACGAGTGCTGCCAGTTCTGGGTTTCCAGTTAGAGCCAGACCCCAAATCGACATTCCCGATGCTACCAATAATAGGAATGTTAGTGCTGCCTTTTCTGTAACTCCTTGTATTGTCATTTTGTTCTCTACCATTCCTTGGAAGACAAAGAGCATGTCATTTAGAGCTGGATTGCCGCTGCGGTACATCACTCAATCGAAGTGTACCGTTGTTCTCAACACTTCCGTCTGACACCACGTCCAATGGCGAGGTTGATGTGGGGGCAACAAAGGTCCGGACCATGACGTGGTCCGCCCCTATGCTTCGGGCTACACCCGGTGATCCTTTGGTCGGTGGAAACCCGCGCCAGGTTCCAGGTGTCTGTTGGTCAAGATGTGACGCTACTGTCATGCCTGATGCAAAACTGAGATTGTGGAACGACGAACTCGCCGCGTTGTTAGGTGGCCTAGAATCCGATCCTTCAATTTGGGTCGGGAAGCGATTGCTCAAGGGTATGGAGCCGTATGCTCACCGCTACGGTGGACATCAATTCGGTAACTGGGCCCATCAACTCGGTGATGGCCGGGCACTCACGTTGGGCTCCATCAATACTCCAGCCGAGCTCATCGAGGTGCAACTGAAGGGTGCTGGCCGTACGCCGTATTCACGAAGTGGTGATGGGAGGGCCGTACTCAGGTCATCTCTCCGCGAGTATCTCTGCAGCGAAGCCATGTATCATCTTGGAGTTCCAACTTCGCGTGCATTGTCTCTATGCACGACTGGGGAGGACGTTCGCCGCGACATGTTCTATGACGGTCGTCCTGCGATGGAACCGGGCGCCATCATAGCTAGGACTGCTCCGTCGTTCGTCCGATTCGGGTCTTTCCAAATGCTCGCCGCTGACGGCGATGTGGATGCCCTTCGTACGCTGATGAATCATGTCGTGACGACGCACGAGCCTGGTCACCACGTGAACGACGATGCAGGTGTGGTGGCTTGGCTTACGGATGTAGCCGAACGCAGCGCTGCGATGGTTTGTGGTTGGATGCGCCATGGTTTTGTCCACGGCGTGATGAACACGGACAACATGTCCATTCACGGGTTAACGATAGATTACGGGCCCTTCGGCTGGGTCGAAGCCCACGATCCGTCATGGACGCCCAATACGACTGACTTGCCCGGACGCCGCTATTGCTACGCAGCGCAGCCAGATGTGGTTGGATGGAATTTAGCCCGCTTGCTTGAATCTCTGGCTTTCACGATGAACGATCCCGAAATGCTCCACGCCGTTTTGGACGCGTACCGTGAGGCTTACCGTAGTGCCCGACAGCAGGCCTGGATTGAGCGCCTTGGGTTAGATGACTGGACAGAGGAGGACGAGTTGCTTGTACGCGATCTTCAGCAATCAATGTATGATTTAGAGATAGACCATGTGCCTCTGCTTCGTCACCTCGCGGAAGGTGTGACGGCAGCCGAAGTTTTGCATGAAGCTGGAATCATTTACGCTACAGAGCCGGATCTTGGCCTCATAGACTCCTGGATTGAACGCTGGTTGGAACGCACTTCTGGCTCACCAAACTTAGCGGTCATGCAACGCACAGTTCCGGCCTTCACGCCGAGGAATTGGGTGCTTCAGCTTGCTATTGATGACGCTGAGCGAGGTGATTGGGCCAAGGCAGAAGCATTGGCTGAAAGGCTGATGCGGCCGTTCGAACGCCTAGATGGAGACGAAGACGCATGGTGGTCCGGACCGCGACCAGATTGGGCCTTGAGCCGGCCGGGTTGTTCGATGCTTTCCTGCTCCAGTTAATTGGGTTTGAATCACTAGGATTTCCGTCTGAGTAAGATAATTGGCGACTACTATCGCTATAATGTGTAACTATGCCTCAAAGTCGATTGGAGTAAGAGGGGTCCTTCCTAGTGCGGCAGTAGATGTTTGGAGAAGTGCTTCTTCCAGCCGATTTCGGTCAATTACACGCCCTTCCAGGTCATGCTTGTATCCCAATGAATGCAAGGATGTGGTCAGACCTGATTCAAGGCCACACCCATCTAGCGCCTCTACACGTCCGGATTCAGTATCGATGTTGATGGCTAGGCCGTGCCTACTTACCCATTTCAGGAATGAAAGGCCGATGCTGCATATCTTGCGCCCGTTTACCCACACTCCTTGCATTCTGTCGTCATGTACTCCCTCGACGCCAATGACTTGCAAAGCAGCAATCATCCATTGCTCTAAGCGATCAATGACACCTGGTACTGACTGCTCGTCTCCTTCCCATCTTATGATTGGATACACTACAAGTTGGCCAGGTCCGTGGTAAGTTATCCCTCCTCCACGATCTACGTCCAGAGTATCATATCCAGATGGTACGATAACGCCGTCTCTACGTGCCTTTGGACCGACTGTGACGATTTCTGGATGTTCGGTGAACAAGATTGTGTCAGGAATTTCATCAGCGATTCGTGCGGTTTGTAGGTCTCGCATTATGCCATTAATTTGAGGGTGCGATATCGCTTCAGTCCGTAGTATACGGAGCGGACGCATAGCGTTGCATCGCGGCTAATGGCATGAACACTTTGTCAGGAGATGTGTATTGCATGACCAAGTGTCTTGAGCACTCCTTCATGGAAGGATTCAGTCATGGTAGGGTGGGCATGCACAGTCGCTGCGATATCTTCGAGCACAGCGCCCATTTCTAGGGCGAGAACAAATTCACCGGATAGCTCTGCGACATGGCTACCAACGGCTTGGATGCCGAGTATTACCTGATCTGATTCTCTTGCTACAACACGCACGAACCCATTGGTCTTCTCTGCTTCAAGGGTAAGGGCCCGGCCGTTGGCGGCAAGAGGGAACTTCCCAGTGATTATTTTCTCTCCTGCTTCCTCGGCTTCTGAAGGAGTTAGTCCAACACATACCACTTCAGGTTCTGTGAATACAATTGCAGGTATTGCGACCTTGTCCCAGTTACGGTCATGTCCTGCGATTATCTCTGCTACCATTTCACCTTGAGCGCTAGCACGATGGGCTAGCATTGGGTCTCCAGTTACATCCCCAATAGCATATACTCCGGACATATTCGTTCGGCAGCCATCATCGATTGCGATGAAACGCCCAGAATCATCCATCTTTATGCCCATCTCCTCAAGTCCCCAATTCTTTGTATTTGGGCGCCGCCCTACTGTAACGAGCACCTT
>CEOP01002475.1_pt1 | contig 10137 bp, 2 predicted proteins | sample 361301 | NCBI WGS metagenome assembly CEOP01 (sample SAMEA2619548, study PRJEB7988) | marine metagenome | biome: marine biome (ENVO:00000447); feature: deep chlorophyll maximum layer (ENVO:xxxxxxxx); material: "saline water (ENVO:00002010), including plankton (ENVO:xxxxxxxx)" | depth 55 m
TGCTCTGGAACAGAACCTGTTGAGGCTGATTCGTAAACCAATCCGTCATATGCAAATACGTAAGAAGTGACTGAGTCAGCTTTGGTTTGCATGTTGTTGTTCTGACCCCAGCACCACAATTGCTCAGTTGAGGAATCTGTGTTGGTGCCGATCGCACATACGCTGTTCGGCCCCGAATCGATACTTGAGACTGTCAAGTTCGTACCGAAATCCACCTGCATAGGTATGGATTGATCTGTGTTATTTGAGAGCCCCAATTGGTAGTAGCCATTGTATCCCCAACACCAAACGGTTCCTGTATCTGTTAGGGCGCATGTATGTGCTGCCCCGACGTCAACAGCCGAGAATGAGGTGCCAGCAGGTGTTGAGACCTTTGTGGGCCGGAGGCGATCAGTGGTGTCACCATTCCCCAATTGACCGTGTCCGTTCTCTCCCCAGCAGTATACATCTGAGTCTGCAATGGCACAAGCCGTGTCGTGGTTCCACGCAAAATCGGCGACTGTAGGTTCTGTCCAATTGACTGCTGGTGTTGGCAATGGCCACTTTAGTGCGTCAATGAATACTCGATCATAGCCGTAATTTGTTGAAGTTTGGGAATTCTTGTCATACTTGATGGTCAGTTGATGGTCGCCAGATGATACAGGTATGGAAATCGATTTCCAGTAGTAGCTGACGTCATAGCTTTGATATCTTGTATTTCGTTGATGAATCTGAGTACCATCAAGATAGATGTATAGATAATCGTAGGAGAGGTAATCTCCAGAAAGCATTGTGCAAAAACTGAGCATTCCGGAACCAGTTGTGATATTTATCTCGATTATGGACTCTTCATTCTGAACAATTGTGTGTGCTGCTTGGGAATCGTATGATCCCTGATTGCTTGAGGCTGAACCTAAGACATAATCACCGTGATTAGTGTTCAGGTTCGAGTGTACACTGGTGTTTGTGTAGGACCAGTTGCCATCACTCCCTGTTGGATTCCCATTTGCATCAATTATGTGCTCTTCCCATTGGACGGCGGATGTGTTCTCAAACGATTCAAAACCGTACCCTGATGATGGATTGATATCTGCACAACCAGTGGTGGAGTAGGAGCCCTGAGTTACGCCTGTACTCGCATAAGGATTCAATTCAGGATCAAACAACACTTGTTCTGGACTTTGAAAATAGGTGTCCAACCCTAGTCCAAGCCAGCCATTTCCATTATCATCGCCCCAGCACCACAATGTTCCATTGGTAAGGATACCACATAGTCCATTGTTTTCTGCAGAGATTTGGGTGAATCTCAAATTTGCAGCATCTGCATCGGGATGCAATGTGGGATTGGTGACCCAGTAGTTCTTCCCTTTGCTTGAATCCAAAAGTTTCGCATCTTCGTTCTTACCCCAGCAATACAATTTCCCTTCATCATCCAATGCACATGTTGTCGATGCATCGACGTCCACTTGGCCCGTGTAATTTGGGTGTCCCGCTGTCAATGTCCAGAAGGCATCGCTTCCACCCATGTTTGGTGGTGGTGAGATTGATTCCTCGTCCCCAGTAGTGAGGTAGAAGTTGTCGTTGGAACCATATGTAATCGAAGGTAGATCCGGTTCGACGACCTCGAGTGTCAAGATAGTGTACACACTACTATCCCCTGACATGACTGATATGTTGTAATCGGTTGGGGCCCACGGAATTTGAGGGGTGCCATCAATTACTCCTGTATCAGGATCAAAGGATAGTCCGGTCGGAAGAGGGATTGGGCCTGCAGTCTTCCAGTCGGAATAGGCTTGGTTATTGCTCCATGGAGCCATGTCTTTGAAAGCGCGTAATTCATCGATTGCCCCGTCAAACCCTTGTCCAAATCGGCATTCGGAATTACCCCATGTCAGCATAGTCGAGGTGGAAGGTGTGAGCGAGCCACCGTAGAAGGACAGTTGATTGCTAAGACTGGCGCTTGTTCCGTTGTCCACGTATACTCTCATGTTGAAGTTCCAGCCGTGTCTCCAATACGATACGGTGATGAAATTCCACTCTCCTTCTTCAATCGGTGTCTGCATATTTGCTGTGGTAACGTTGAACGTCCAATCCACAGCAGTGTCGGTTTCATTTTGACTTGCCCAGTACATCTTTGCTTGAACATAGCCGTCTTCAGTGATGCTTAGGTTGAGGCCATCAAACCCTCCGTAACTATCGGTCCGATCAAATGTTCGACTGAACAATTGACCACCGAGGGAGTTGGGCTTAAACCAACCAGCGATACCTTGTCCGTTCCCCTGTGAATTGCTGTGTGTCGCACAAGTTGTTGAATTGATATAATCGCCTGAAGAGCCGCCCAATTCGACGGCGCCATACGCCTTGCCTTGAGAAATCCAATTTGCGTTACCGTTGAGGTAGATTGGATTGTTAGCTCCCGATCCTATGTCTGTAAATGAGACGTCGTTCATCGTCCACCAATCTTGCGAATTGGTTCCTGGCGGAACAATAGTGTCACTCGAAATTGAATAACCGTCAGGAGTGGCACTCAATGGAATTGTCATTGGGCTGATTGGAGTGGCTGCTGTCTGGTTTACCAATGCATTCTGTCCTGTCCATGTTCCGAAATATTGGATGTGAGATATGGCTCCTGTTCGTCCAGCCGTGTCGTTTGAATCAACGCTCGCATCTAATTCGGTTGCTGCCAATGGCGATAATGACGCCAAGACCATGATGGCCATCAGTAGGATTGCTCTGCTCTGCATAAGTGTCCCTCGTTGTTTGCTGCTGTCGGTTTTACTTAATTGTGTAATGCTTTCCATAATATCACTCCCAATCCACATCTTCGAATGTTTCGTCTTCACCCTTATCATTGTCGGAAACCAATTCTGACATGTCGGGCAATTCATCTTCAGCCTCTTCAGAATCCAATTCAGTCGCCTGATTGGCCCACTTGTCTCGCTTGATTCTTCCTGGAAAGAATTCGATGGCTTCGTTGACTTGTTCTTCAATTTCTGGCGTCATATTCGCCAATTGAGAGAATTTGAAGATCCCAAGGGCATTCAGCTTCTCTTCGATGAAAGGTCCAATCCCCTTGATTTTTCGCAAGTCGTTCTTGTCATCAACGGAAGCGGTTCCAATTGTGGCGAAGTCGATCGCCTCTGCCTTGGATGCGATTCGAGCGAGTTGTGCTTCCTTTTCAGTCATCTCTGCCATCTTGGCATCCATCTCTGCCATCTTGGCGTCCATCGCTGCGATTTTCGCATCAGCTTCCGATGTATCCACGGCGAATGGGGTTGAGTCGTCGTCCCAATCATCCACACTCGATTCCTTCGGAGATACTTCACCTTCGAGGTTCGCGAATGGATCATCATCTTCTGGCTCCTTACTTAGGACCGTGGTAATTTTCGTGATATTGAAAGTGAAGTTACCCTCTTCGTCTCGACGGGAGGATATGACCAGCAATACAGCAAGAAGGAGGATCAGAAGCAGAATGAGGATGATCCAACAACTGAATGAACTCGAATTGTTTTCTGTGTTTGAGTTATCACTTAGAGCACAGGAGGAATCTGGTACATCGGAGCCATCGAGATAATCGTTGCCACATCTCTGTTCATCGGAGTCTGTCCAGCCATCACCATCTGTGTCTCTTTGCGAAGCTCCACAGCCCTCTGAATTAGGGATTTCATCAGATGTGGTATCTGCGCAGGTGTCTAACGCATTGGGGACGCCGTCGGCATCATCATCACCACTCTCTGAGGGGCCGCAACCATATTCATCAACTTGATTTTTCTCGATAAGCGGTGTTTCTGGGCACTGATCTTCAGTGTTCATGACACCGTCCCAATCAATATCCAAATCATTTTCACAACCATCAGGGATACCGTCATCATCCCAGTCCAATGTATCATCGTGACCCGGGCATATATCGCTTGAGTCTGGGATTGTGTCGCCATCATCATCATCATCAACGACATCGCATGTTGAGTCGGAGTCGGTGTCTAGTGGTTGATTTGATTCATCCAAGGAGTCGCTTCCACAAGTGGCCTCATCAGCATCACTCCAACCGTCACCATCATCATCGGTGTCTACATTGTTACCAATGTTGTCAGCGTCTGTGTCGAGCCATTCACTATCATCGAGGGGGAAGGCGTCTGAGGTGTCTTCCCAGCCATCACCGTCATCATCTAAATCGGCGTTGTCGCCCGAACCATCACCGTCGGTGTCGACAGTTTCTGACGGGTTGGTGGGGAAGGCATCGTTGGCGTCATTCACGCCATCGTTATCGTCATCGTTGTCGGTTTCGTTCGGCGTACCATCTTCATCTGAATCGGTTAGGCAACCATCAGAAGATGTGGTGCTTTGACCAATGGTGGCTGTACCAAGTGGACAAGGTGAAGGGTCGGTATTCCCCGTTCCATTTGCATAGGTATTCTGTGGTGCTGGTGTGCAAGCAGTAGTTTGTGTGGAATTGATGTATGTGCCTTCCTGGCAGGGTGTCTGATCGGAGTTCCCTGAGCCGCTCGCATAGTGCCCTGGGTCGGTATCCAAGCAATCTGTTTGTCCCGTATCAGGTTGGTATGTTCCTGGGGAACATGCAATCTGCTGGCCCATGCCGATATTGGGTGCTTTGTATCCGGCGTCAGCAGACAAACAAGCGGCTGATGAGGTGGCTGCACTGGTTGGATTGTAGGTTCCAACCAAACAGGGTGATTGGCCTGTTGCACCTGTCGAATCAACATAGTATCCTGGTGAGGCGGGTGTCTGTGATGAACGCCCTGATTGGCTCACGTAGTAACCTAGATCTGCATCTAGACAGGCAGATGCATCGTCAGATGCAGATACTGGATTGTAAGTCCCTACCAAGCAGGGGGTCTGTGAGGTGGCCGCTGCAGTATCTACGTAGTAACCAGGAGAGGCGGGTGTTTGGGACGAACGTCCAGATTGGCTCACGTAGTAACCAGGATCTGCATCCAAACAAGCAGATGCGGTGGTAGAGGCGCTTGCCGGATTGTATGTACCTGGAGAGCAGGCAAGTTGTGTGGTCGCTGCCGTTGTGTCAACATAGTATCCTGGTGAGGCAGGAGTTTGTGATGAGCGGCCTGGCTGAGACACATAGTATCCTAAATCTGCATCCATGCAAGCAGATGAATCTGTAGATGTAGAGTTGGGATTGTAGGTTCCTGCCAAGCAGGGGGTCTGGGTGGTCGCCGCCGTTGTGTCGACGTAGTATCCCGGCGAGGCTGGTGTCTGTGATGAACGGCCTGGCTGAGATACATAGTGCCCTAAATCAGCATCCATGCAGGCTGAACTACTGTTTGAACCAGTGTCCGGGTTGTATGTTCCAGCCAGGCAAGGTGTCTGAGTGGTCGCCCCTGTTGTATCGACATAATATCCTGGGGAGGCGGTGGTCTGAGAGGATCGGCCTGGTTGGCTCACATAATGCCCAAGATCTGCGAGCAGACACGCAGAATTATTGTTCGATGCAGTGCCTGGATTGTATGAACCTGCCAGACAAGCTGTTTGGCTGGCTGAAGCGTTACTATCGACATAATACCCTGGAGATGCGTCAATACAGGACGATTGTGCAGAATTCGGTTGGTAGGTTCCAATTCCACATTCAATTTGTGAGGTGGCATTTTCTGTATCTACGAAATGTCCTGGTGCGGCATCATCACAAGACGATTGGCCGGTATTGTCCTGATATTGCCCGATTGTGCAAGATTCTTGACTGGTTGCACCTTCTTCTGGAACGTAGTGACCGGCATCAGAGTCAATGCAACTTGCTTGACCTGTGTCTGGCTGATAGGTACCGGCATCGCATCGAAGTTGGATAATGGCTCCAACTGGAGCGTAATACCCTGCATCGGCTTCTTGGCACGAATATCGACCGTAGAATCCAGCATTACATGACTCTGAACGAGCCGGGTTATCTGGGAACTGATCATCCGGTGTAGGGATGCCGTCTCCATCCCCATCGTTGGCGATGTGTGTGTCGTAAATATCGAGCGTGCCATCATTGTCACGATCTCGATCATCCAATGCCAAGGTCAGGGAACCAATTGCAGAGCCTGGTGAATTTGTGCTAGAAGTGGTTCCATCCCCGTGTTGGCCTTCGTTATTTCCACCCCAGCAGTGCACAGAGCCATCGTTGATGACCGCGCAGGTATGGTGGTCTCCTGCCACCATTCCAACAACATTGGAAAGTGAATCGACATGTTCTGGAATTTGTGAATTGGAATTGGCTCCATTGCCCAATTGTCCGAAGATATTGTTGCCCCAGCACATAGCAGTTCCATTGTCCAAAATGGCACATGTGTGGCGATCTCCGGTCGTGAGGGTTGTGACTCCTGTGTCAATCGTAATCGACGTCGGCGAAGATTGGCTGGTGAGTGTACCGTCCCCCAACTGCCCGCGATCATTCCAACCCCAACACGAGACTGTTTCATCGGAGAGCACCGCACAAGTATGTTGTTCACCTGTAGTCACTGCAACGGGTATATCGCCACCTAGACTGACTGTGACTGGTGAATTTGCGTTAGTGGTGGTTTCATCTCCGAGTTGGCCTTCGTTATTGTGCCCCCAGCATTTCAGAGACTGGTCATCGAGAAGTGCACAGGTATGTGATTCACCCAAGGAAATTGCAACCGCACTGCGGTCTTGCCCCAAATCGACACTTGTAGGAGCATTTCGCTGTGTGTTTGTTCCATCTCCGATCTGGCCATGGATGTTGTAGCCCCAGCAAGAAACGCTTGCGTCTTGAAGGACTGCACAGGTGTGAGTCTTCCCCACTCCAATCATAACGGCACTGTTGTTTTCTCCAAGATCAACACCGGTTGGTGATGATTGGGAAGTGTTTGTCCCATCGCCCAATTGGCCGTATGCATTGTCACCCCAACACTGTATTGAACCATCATTCAATACTGCACAAGTGTGGTATTGACTTGACGAAACGCTGACGGGGTAGAGGGTTGTAACACCTCCTGGATTCACGAAGGAAACATCAACGGGGCTGGAAGATGCTGTTGTAGAGCCGGTGCCCAGTTGCCCGAACGAATTGGCGCCCCAACAGGACATGTTACCATCATCGAGAATGGCGCATGTGTGCTCAGAACCGGCTGCCAATGAATCATGAGTGAAGATTGATCCGGATTGGAAACCTGGAGAATTTGCTGAGCTAGATTCGCTGATTTTCTCGATATCCAATTGTTCGTTCTCAGAAATCTGTCCGCTGAAAATCGCAAGGCAGGAAACAAGTATCAGCAAACCTGTCAATGTCAATGATTGGCAAACCCTAGTGGTTGTCATGCTTTCGCGGAAGATGTGGCGATTAAAAGAACACCGCCTACGGCGGTGGAACCTCAATCCCCATCAAACATGTCTAACGAAGAGGCGAGTGCTGTAATTTCAGCCCGAATCTTGTCCTTCTCTCGAGCGCCCAATGAGGTATCGGAGATTTGGCTTTCCAGCCACTCAATTTCAGACTTAATTGTCTCTCTTTCTTCTCGATGAACCTCATCGGCTCGAGCCATTTGCAGGCGAGCAGTTTGCTGTCTGGCTGATTTTCTTCGAGTCTTCAATTCATAGCTTCCGCCTTTCCCATAGGTGCCAGCTGGTTGCGACTTGAGTTCGATATTCACCGGGTATGGGATGATGATGCCTTCATCTCTAAATCGGTCTGTCATTTTCTGCATGATCCAATCACGGGCTGGCCATTCATCTGAATAATCCGAAATCCATGTGTACAAGCGGAAGTCGATGGAATAATCGCCCAAGCCGATAATCAATGCTCGCGATTTCGGCGTATCTAGTGTGTATGGGCAACTTTGCGCAACTTGGTTCAAAACATGTTTGACGTGGGGCGGATCTTCATCATAAGCAACGGAGACATCGATGAGCAAATTGATGCGCTTTGGGACTCCATCTCCGCCTCCTCTTGCTTTGTTCAGAATCGTGCTGGAGACCAACGTGTTGTTGGGGATAATCACCAGTTCTTCGGACCATGTCAAAACCTTGGTGGAGAGAATGCCCGTGGAAACTACCTTTCCTTCAATGTCGTCTACCTGGATGCGGTCTCCAACATCGAATGGACGGTCCATTGCGAGCAAGAACGAGTTCAGAATGTTACCCAATGTCTGTTGCAAGGCCAAACCGGCAATCAATGAGAATACGGCCATCGAGGCGAGTAGTCCCATCAATTCCAATTGCAATTCATCCAAAACCAAATACAGACCAAATGCCCAAACTAGAATTCTGGAAAATCCACTGACAAAATGGTTGCGGCCAGTGACTGCGACACCCTGACTATTGGTGTTGATCCATGTCATGAAAGGCGGGGTAATGACTCGGATTGAGCTGCTAATCATACTGGTGAAGATGAGGATGTATGTCGCGTTCAAAAAATGGTAAATCGCTTCCATGGCAGTTGGAGAAAGCCAAGCAAATGAACCATTGATACACAACACTGCACAGAATGCAAGGGTGCGTGAAGAAAGTGGATGGAACAAGTCGTTGTCCCAACCGACCTTGGTTTGGTTGACAAATTCTCCAAACTTCTTGAGAAGAACGAATTTCATAAAACCGAAAAGTGCTAGACTGAGGCCTATACAGATTGCGATTTTCCCATAAATTGGGAGGTTGTTAGCCCAATCTTGAACACCTGATAATTCATCGAAAAATTGTTGCAAAGTAGCCCACCTCCTTACCGATTGCAGGCATTCGGCCGCATCAATCACTCAAAGGTGTTGTGTATGCATTATACTATGTCGAAGTGAAGAATGCACCAAGGGTTGATTCCAGCATCGATCCTGTGAGTACGCTGGTGATTGCAGCCACCCACATCATGGTTGATACTTGACCGAGGGCTAGTGTGATTCCACCCCCACGCAATCGAGATGCAACAGAAGAGAGAATGAACACCATGAATACAATCAAGATCGATGTGACGACTTTGAACAAGGCAATATTCGATTCCACACCTCCTGCATCATCCAATACTGGCAAACCAAGTCCACCTGCATTGGTTGTGATTTCACCAAAATCCATGTTCTCCATGCCTTGAGCGACTCCCGCGACGTTGGAACCCAGTTGGAATACAACTGCGATTGCGATATTGAAGGAAACGATGGTTGCGACCAGAAGACCGTATGCGACGCCATTCATTGTACTGGCCGATAGTGCCCTTCGACGACGAAGGGATAGGAGGTTGGTGGTGTTTTGACTGACGAGATCGGCGACTGCGGCCGGTTCTCCACTGGCTTGTGCACCTTCCAAATAGATACGGTTGAATCGAGAAACCATCGAGGAATTGACTTCTGCAGAAAACCAATCCCAACTTCGTTCAGAGTCGACCCTTAGCATCAGCCGACTTTCCAGACTGGCGATAGATTCGTTGAGTGACCCAAAGTCGATTCCTCGGAGTGCCTTAATTGTCGCAGATGGTTCTGATGCACGAGCTTGGGCCGTTCCGCCGAGTGCGCGAATAAAACCCGGATATGATTCGTCTCGACGCATGATGCTCTTTTCTTCTCGAGATGCTGTGATTCCTGGAACGAGGAATGGCGTGAACAAGAAAGCGACCAAGACTAGGCCGTATTTGTTCCATGATGAAACAATGATGTCACCATACAATACTGCTACTACAATTGTCGATATTAGCAGTGGGAGGCCCATTGTGACAGCGGTAAGCCAAGTTTGTCTAGATCGAATTCTGAATCTAGTTTCAAACTCGTGGCGACCAAACACAGGATCATCGGGGACAATCGAACGGAATGCAACAAGCATTGAAATTTGCATGATGACGAACAATAATGCAGCGAGGAGTACCCAACGGATTCTAGCCAAGATTCCGACCAAGGATGACCCATAATCATCGGTTACAAACAATACCAGATGGATACCTGCAACCACAAGACCAAAAATGCCTGTAGTGGTCAATGAAATGTAAATCTCTTTGAGCATGTCAATGGATTCCAATCGTGTATCATATAGTGTGTCAAATTCCTTTGCGAAGGTCTTCTGTTCTGCTCGCATGAACTCATCAATGGGCTGTCCTGCCTCAACGGAAAATGCCATCCGATCAAGGAAATCTCCCCAAATAGGTGAGGGGCTTTGTCGGCCGATGATGCGTGATGCTTCAGGCAAACTTGTGTGCCACTTGTCGACCAAGGTTTCAATCGA
>CEOP01457821.1_pt1 | contig 10134 bp, 12 predicted proteins | sample 361301 | NCBI WGS metagenome assembly CEOP01 (sample SAMEA2619548, study PRJEB7988) | marine metagenome | biome: marine biome (ENVO:00000447); feature: deep chlorophyll maximum layer (ENVO:xxxxxxxx); material: "saline water (ENVO:00002010), including plankton (ENVO:xxxxxxxx)" | depth 55 m
TTCGTTGACGAATGCGTTGAAGCAACTTACAGATTGATGCAATCAGACTTTATGGGACCGGTTAATATTGGTTCTGAAGAGATGGTGACTATCAATCAACTTGTAGAGACTGCTGCTAAAGTTGCTGGAAAGGAAGTTGCTAAGATTCATATTGATGGACCTCTTGGGGTTCGTGGTCGCAATTCTAATAATGATTTGATTCGTGAGAATCTTGGTTGGGATTATTCACAAACACTTGAAGAGGGAATTTCTAAAACTTATAAGTGGATTAGAGGTCAGATTGAGAAATGACCTACAAAGGAATTATATTAGCAGGTGGGAGTGGTACTAGATTATATCCTTCCACTTGTGTTGTATCAAAACAATTAATGCCAGTTTATGATAAACCTCTTATATATTATCCACTGAGCACTTTAATGCTTACCGGTATTAGGGATATTTTGATCATAACTACACCGGAAAGTGTAAACCAATTTAAACAACTTCTTGGTGATGGATCTAAGTGGGGAATATCTCTTCAGTATATTGTGCAAGAAAAACCAAATGGATTAGCTGAAGCATTCATTATTGGTGAAGAATTTATAGGGGATGATAATGTTTGTTTAGTTCTTGGTGATAATATCTTATATGGAAACTCACTTCAGAGTATTCTAAAGAGTTGTAGAAAAAATAATGGAGCAACTATTTTTTCTTATCCAGTTGTAGATCCAGAGCGGTTTGGTATTGTAGAAACTAACAATGATAAAATTGTATCTATTGTTGAAAAACCCAAAGAACCAAAATCAAATCGTGCTATTATCGGTATCTACTTCTTTGATAATAAAGTAATTAAGTATGCTAAAGAAGTCAAACCTTCATGGAGAAACGAACTAGAGATGACTTCTATTCATAATGCATATCTTGAAGATAGTTCTTTAAGAGTTGAAGAGTTGAATAGGGGTGTAACTTGGATTGATGCTGGAACTGTTGATTCTCTGTTGATGGCTTCCAACTTTATTTCTAACATTGAAAAAATGCAAACTTATAAAATTTCTTGTCCGGAAGAAATAAGTTTTAGTAATGGTTGGATCAGTGAAGATGAATTAAGTAAACTTGCACAAGAACAAATTAAGAGTGGGTATGGTAAGTATTTGGAACGTGTATTGGATGGATTATGAATAAAACTTTGCTTTTAGGTGGCAATGGATATATAGGATCTGCTTTATATTCTAAACTTGATGCAGATTCAGTAGATCTCTGTTTATTTGGAAGTAATCTTGGATACTCTAAGATTGCGAACTTTAATGATATTGATGTCAGTCAGTATGAAAATATTATATTACTTGCAGGGCACTCTAGTGTGCAGATGTGTGAGTATAATAAAGGCAATGCCTGGATTAATAACGTAGATTATTTTTATAATCTTTGTGAAAAACTTAGAGACGATCAACTTTTGATCTATGCGAGCAGTGCTAGTGTGTATGGGCAGAAAACAAATGTATGTACTGAAAGTGATTTGAATGTCACCCCCATTAATCATTATGATCTGACTAAAATTAATATTGATATCATTGCTAATAAGTTTATTAATGATGGAAAAAAGATAGTTGGACTTAGATTTGGAACAGTTAATGGATTTTCTCCAAATATCAGATCAGATCTTATGATCAACTCTATGGTCTATTCTTACAAAACTAAGGGTAGTATCTGGGTATCAAATAGTTGGATCAAACGACCAATTTTGGCAATTGATGATCTTGTTAGATCAATCGTTAAAATTATTGATGCTGATGAAAAGTATTTGGGTCAATATAATTTGTGTTCGTTCAACAGAACTGTGGATGAAATTTCAGATACAGTATCTAAAGTTCTTGGTTGTGAAATAGTCAAGAGTAAAAATAGTAATAAAGTTTATGACTTTGAAATAAGTAATAAAAACTTTCAGAAAGATTATAATTTTACTTTTGAATGTGATATTGAATCTGTTATAATTAGTATGGTTGACGCTGACCTTTCCTTATTTTTCCCAAGAAAAGATGATAGATTATTTGACAATTGTTTATAAGAATTATGACTTACTTAATTTACAATTAGACAATTTTAAGAAAAGATTCTCTAATAAAAGATATAGATTAATTGTTGTAGATAATACTCCAGATAATGAGAAGCAGAAAATTGAAAGGTCTGATGAGATTGATGTTACAGTCGAATTAGAATCTGTTCCCACATTTGATGGTATCTCTCATGGGGGAGCTATTGATGTTGGTCTTAGATACTGCGAATCTGATATTGTTTGTCTTTTTGATTCTGACTTTTTCTTTCTTCATCCAGACATTGATGGATATGCGAAGGAAAAGTTTAAAGATGGATATTCTGCTGTTGGTTGTGATTGGGATGATGGTGATGGAACAAGATCTTGGTCTCAGAGATTCCCAGAAAAGTTTGCTAATATTCCCTGTGCATTTGGATCTTTCTATAATCTAGATCTTGCAAAATCTGCTTCTTGGATTATTACTCCACAGGAAGTAGAGCAGAATAAACCAGAAGGGTTCATTGAAGTTGGTTGGAGAATTCGTAAACATATCCTAGAGAACTCAATTAAAACCATGTCTTGGAAGACAAACTCTTCTGGATATGGTGACTGTACTTTTAGAGATGACTCTGATACAATAATGGGTATCCATTATGTTGGGGGATCGCATAGGAGATGGAACTCTCAGACATATTCGGAAATTAGTAAAATAATCGGTGAGGAATATTGATGTACTCCGCTATTACAAAATGTCTTTGCTGCGATAGTGAAGATTTAGAATTGTCTTTGGATTTAAACTCTCAACCATTAGCAAATAGTTACTTGGAAAATGCAGATGATGATGAGGATAGTTTTCCATTAGGGATTAATTTTTGCAAAAACTGCACACATATTCAACTTACACATGCGGTCGATCCAGACAGATTGTTCAGAGATTATTTGTATGTGAGTGGTACAACCAAAACTTTGAGGGAGTATTTTGATTGGTTTGTTTCATTTTGTGGTAAATATACTTCTGGAAAGAAGATTTTAGATATTGCTTGTAATGATGGAACTCAACTAGATTCATTTAAAAAAAATGGATATGAAACTTATGGCATTGACCCCGCAGAAAATCTTCACAAACTAAGTTCAAAAAATCATACAGTAGTGTGTGACTATTTGACTGAGGATAGTATGAAAAAACTTGGAGTGAAGTTTGATATCATCACAGCACAAAATGTCTTTGCTCATAATACATATCCTCAAGATTTTCTAAGTATTTGTAAAGATAACTTGAGTGAAGAAGGAGTTATTTTCATTCAGACATCCCAATCCGATATGGTCAATAATAATCAGTTTGACACAATTTATCATGAACACATTTCTTTCTTTAGTGTAAAGTCTTTCTGTACTCTTGCTAAAAAAGTTGGACTCAATGTTATTGATGTACAAAGAACTCCTGTACATGGAACTAGTTTTGTTTTTGTTCTATCGAATTCTGGAACTGATAGATCTGAAGAACTCATTTCTCTAGAAGACAATCTAGATTCTGTAAGGATGAAGGAATATTCTGATAAGTGTAAGAAGATTGCTTCAGATACTTATGAAAAAGTTCTTGAATTAAAATCTAACGGATATAAAGTAATTGGATATGGCGCAGCTGCTAAAGGAAATACATTCCTCAACTTCTCAAAATTTGATCTAGATTATATTGTAGACGATAACTCACTTAAACATAATCTATATTCTCCAGGATCTAAGATTAAAATTTTATCACCAGATATATTATCTGATGAAACAGAAAAAATTTGTGTAGTCCCTCTTGCTTGGAATTTCTTTAATGAAATTAAAGAAAAAGTCGATAGTAGAGTTACTACTGAATGTGTATTCTTAAAATATTTTCCCGAGGTGTCTCTCCAATGAAGTCTATAATTTGTCACTTTTATAATGAGGAGTATCTACTTCCTTGGTGGTTAGAACATCATAAAAAATATTTTGATTATGGATTGATGATTAATTATAAATCTACCGATAGATCGGTGGAAATCATTAATCAAATTTGTCCTGACTGGCAAGTGGTTGATTCTGTAAATTTAGAATTTAGTGCCGCTGAAGTTGATGACGAGGTAATGTATTATGAGGAGCAGATTCCTGGATGGAAGATTGCTCTTAATGTGACAGAGTTTTTGGTTGGAAATTATTCTCTTCTCACAGAGGATGAAACACCTAGAAATATTTACGTTCCTTCTTTTTACTTTGTTGATGAGAATGACAATACTTTTATCAATTCCGATAAACCTTTGTATGAACAACTAACTAATGGAGTAGATTTTGTAGATAATCCTATGCTTAGAAAACTTAGGTGTTTACATAACCATCAAGTAAAGTATGTTCCTGGAAGACATTTCTCAAACTTTGATGACACTGCAGATGATTTTGTAGTTTTTAACTACGGTTTTTCTCCAATGAATGAGGACTTAATTTCCAGAAAACTTCAAATTCAAAATAGAATTCCAGAGTCTGACAAGAGAAAGAATTGGGGATCTGAGCATCATGACAGCAATAGGGGATTGACTGCTGAAAAATTATATGATATGCTTAATACTGTGTATAGACCACAATCTAAAGACTTGTCCAACAAAATGAAAAAATATCTGGAGATGATTGGATGAATACTTTATTATTACCTTTATCAAATTTTAGCGGTTCTGAGTTGGATGATCATCTTGAATATATGCGTAAAACAAGAAATAATTCCAAACATTATATGACCAGATTTCGTGGTGAAATAAACTCTAAAATGCAGAAGTCGTGGTATAGTAATATTTCTAAAAAAATAAATCCTTATATCTTCATCGTTGGAGAACATGGAGTGGTATTTTATCCAGTTGGATATGGAACAATTAATATTGAAGGCGAGTCTGCTATGGTGACAGGAGTTATTTCTCAATCCGAACGTGGAAGAGGTTTTGGTAGAAAGTTATTTTCCGCTCTAGTAGAAGAAGCAAAAAATTTATCGAAAAATGTTTCTTTAGAAGTGCTTGAAACTAACACAATTGGAATCAGTTTATATGAATCTATGGGATTTGTAGAAGTGAATAGAGATCATGATGTCATCACTATGGAGTTAAAAAAATGATTGCTCAATTTAAAGTAAAGATGTCTACTGATGCCAAACAAATTGTTGCAGAAGTTCTTGATTCTGGATTTATTGGTCAGGGTCCAAGAGTAGAAGAGTTTGAAGACATTCTTTGGAAAGAACTTGGAAGTCCTGTTAGACCAGTTACTGTTAACTCATGTACTAGTGCTATAGACTTGGCATTGGATTTGATTGGAGTTGGGTATGGTGATGAAGTTATTTCAACTCCACAAACTTGCTTTGCTTCTCAAGTGGGAGCAATGCATAAAGGTGCAACTATTCGTTGGTCTGACATCGATCCTATCACGGGTTGTATGGATCCCAATTCTATTAAAAGACTTATCACGGATAAGACAAAAGCAATCATTGCAGTAAACTGGGCGGGAAGATATTGTGATTTTGCATCTCTGAAATCGTTTGGTGTCCCTGTAGTTGAAGATGCTGCACACTGTTGGGATGTTTTTAATGATAATACTTGTGAACGGGGCGATTATATTTGCTATAGTTTTCAAGCAATTAAGTTTCTGACCACAGGTGATGGCGGCATTCTCATTCCACCCAAAGATAAGGAAGAAGATGCAAGACTTCTTCGTTGGTATGGACTTGATAGAACGAAGGGTCAAAGTTTTCGATGTACTCAGAATATCAAAGAGGCAGGATTTAAATATCAAATGAATGATATTGCTGCTGGAATTGGTATTAAAAACATTCCTCATGCAAAACAATCTGTGCTTGATCATAGGAGAAACTCCAAGTTTCTTATTGATTGCGTTCGTAATGATGACATTGTTATTCCAGAGTGGGACAAAAATGGATCATACTGGATCTTCTCACTCCATGTAATCAATGGAAGGAAGAATGAGTTTCTAGAGTATATGAAGAATAACTCTATTACAGTAAGTCCTGTACACTATAGAAACGACGAATATGATTGCACTATTAAGTTCCGAGAGTTTGATCTTCCTGGAGTAAATCAATTCTCAGATACTCAAGTTTGTATTCCTAACGGTTGGTGGTTGACAGCAGATGAACTTGATTATATTGTGGAAAAAATAAATGAGTTTTGATGTAGACCCAAGTAAGATTAAGAAATCATCTAACCCATTTGATCATTGGGTTATAGATGACTTCTTTCCTGAGGATCTTGCTTATAATCTAAGCAATGAGTTTATTGACTTTGATTCTGATAAATGGTTTTATCACGATAACAATATTGTTGAGAATAAAAAGAATATTGATGACTGGGGTAAATTTCCTAAGCAAACATATTCCATTCTAAGTTACCTTTGTTCAAATGAATTCATAAACATTGTCAGAGAAATAACAGAAGTTGAAAAATTATATCCTGATTATGGATTGCACGGTGGCGGATGGCATATACATAATCGAGGTGGTAAATTGAATGTACACAAAGATTATGATGTTCATCCAAGGTTAGAACTTAAAAGAAAATTTAATCTAATCGTTTATCTAAGTCAAGAGTGGAAACCGGAGTGGGGTGGTGCTTTAGAGTTGTGGTCTCATAATTCTGAAAAGAATCGACCCAAAGAGAAGGTTGTTGATATTGAAATTAAATTCAATAGAGCAATTTTATTTGATACTAGTCAAAACTCTTGGCATGGTTTGCCGAAAGAAATTGATTGTCCAAAAGGATTTTATCGAAAAAGTTTGGCAGTATACTATCTGACAGATATAGATGATGAAACTGGTGACAGGAAGAGAGCACTCTTTGCTCCATATGGTGAGCAAGAAAATAATAAAGATGTGCTAGAATTTATTGAAAATCGTTGTAAACTTACGGAGTATAAAAGATGATAAATTATGTTGTCTGTTGTTGGCTTGGACCTAGGGGAAGTAAAAAGTATAGTGCTCTCATTGAAGGTGATAAATTTTATTTCATCAATCAACACCTAGAGTTTCTGAATACCTATTCAAAAGGTGATATTGAAAATGCAACTTTTGTTATCAACTCTAGACCAGATGAAGATACTGAGATTGCAGAAAAGTTTTTTGATAATGTTAAACTAGACAGTGGAATTAAAGTTGATTATTTGTTCCGCGACAATAAGGACAGTAACGGATTGATTAGAGGATCATACGGAGCCTGGAATGATGCAATGATTAAAGATATTATTGCAGATACTAACATTGAAAAGTTTTTATTGTTTGAGGACGATTACATTCTTGTAGATGAGGATTGTGTTCAACCTTTTTCTGAAAGGTGTACAGAGCAGAATCCTTTTGTATGTTCTTATGTGATGAAACCAAATCAGTGGTGTATCGCTCATCCATCACATGCAGGTGTTATGTGTTTGAACAAGGCAGTTTCTAAGAAACTGTATGATGAATATAAGGAAGTTTTATATTTTGAACCACCAAACCCAAGTTTACCTGATTATTCTAATACTTGTAATGTTCAGGTGTATTGTCAAAAGCACTTTACAAATAAAGGATATGGACTGGTTGATGTTCTTGATGAATACTCGACAGGATATCTATACTGCAATCAACCAGGATATGGTGAAGAATTGTTAGTGGTGTTTGGAGACTCTCAAAACGAGACAGTGGTTATTCCTATCGGATACAAAGATTATGAATATGAAGATCCTTACGCATTGATGTCCAACATCCATACTAGATAAATGAAAGTTTTATTTTTTGGTAATAAGAGTTGTTCATATTCTATGGGTGCTTATGATTTTCTTCAAAGATTAAATCTAGATGTTATCGGAGTTTGGTCTGAAAAGAGAAACGAAAAAATACCTGACGAAATTTATTCATGGAGTGGTGACTATATCTTTTCTTTTCAGAGTTACTTTGTAGTTCCAAAAAAAATATTGGATAACGCAAAAATTTCAATTAATATTCATCCAGCATCTCCAGATTATCCTGGTAGTGGTGGACCTGCTTGGGCAATATATGATGAAGCAAAGTATTATGGATGTACTGCTCACATTATGAATGAGCGTATAGATAATGGTGAAATATTAAAGGTTAAGAGGTTTGACATCTTACCCACTGATACTATTACTTCTTTGTTGCATAGAGCAAAGATAAATGCTATAATTTTATTTTATGAGATGGCCCAAGATCTTTTCATGAATGGAAAAACTGTTGATGAATTTCTGCTAGAAAATAATCATGAAGAATGGAACGGATTAGACAGAAAAATTCGTCAGGTTAATAAGATGAGATTTATTGAGTATGATATTGATCCTGTAGAGTTTGAGAAAAGAGTCAAGGCATTTCATAGCACAGAGTATCCATTAAAACTAAAATTTCACGGAAGAGATTTTGTTCTTGAAGACAATTCACAATTTTGACATTTACTAATTTAATTCAATGATTTCTAAATTTAATTACCTGGTTTCTTTTTACTTTGGACCAAGAGGTAATGAAAACTATAATGCACGATTGAAAGATAACAAGTTTTTCTTTGCAGAAAAACATATTGAATTCTTAGAGAATTACTCTGAAAACAATATTGAGAAAGTAATCTTTGTTGTTAATCTAACCCCGAGTGATGATCAGGAAGAGATTACAAACTTTTTTGCGGAGAATAGTTCTAAAATTTCTGATGAAATTGAGTTTGATTTAATCTTTCGCGATAACTATGGATTCTCCTATGCAGCATGGAATGAAGGAATTATTGATGACCTGCAGAAAGAAGGTGGTGAAGCAGAATATTATATGTGCTTAGAAGAAGATTATATGTTGAGAACTGATACTTCAATTCTTCCTATAATTGAAAGATGTAATGAAGTCACTTCCTATGTGGCTTGCTCTGCTGTTATCGATCACCCAGACTATCCAGATCATGCATCTTTCTCTGAAGGTATGTTCTATAAAGACTCTTGTAGAAAAGTCTATGAAGAGAAAGGAAATCCTTTCTATATCATCAATGGAAACAACGATTATCCCCATGCCTGGAAGATTCAAGAAACTTTCTATAAGAATTTTCTAGACATGGGATATAAGATCACCGATTTCCTTGATGGATATTCTTGTGATTTCTTGTACACTGGATCTAATGAAGTCAAGACTTTTGGTGAATCAGATACTGAGAAATTGATTGTACCTATCATGCCATGAATTTATTTTCAATCTGTATACCAACCTATGAGATGTCTGGATATGGTCCAAAGATGCTCAGAGGATTATTAGACAATCTGAAACTTCAGACAATCCAAGATTTTGAAATTGTTGTTTCTGATCAAAGTGAAGACTTAGAAACATACAAAGTATGTGAGGAATACCGTGATGTTCATACTATAAAGTATATCAAGAATTTCTATGCCAATGGAAGATCTGCACATAACTTGAATACATGTTTGGATTCTTCTACTGGAAAAATAATTAAAGTAATTTTTGAAGATGATTATTTTCTCGATAATGATTCATTAAAAAAGATTGCTGAAAAATATGATGAGGGTCACAAGTGGGTAATGAATTCATTTACACATACTCAAGATGATAAAAACTTTTTCAATTATATGACTCCTACTCTTAACGATCATTTATTGGATGGGGTGAATACGATGGGCAATCCATCTAATCTTTCATTTCTTAGATCACATAAGCAATATTTTGATGAAGATCTGTTATACTTAGTTGATTGTGAATATTATTATCGTATGAATCTTTTGTATGGTTCTCCTGGAGTAGTTGATGATACTCTTGTTGCCATTAGATATCATGAGAGTTCTGCAACCATGAATCCAGAATTCATTTCTAAAAAAGATGTGGAGATTAATTACTGCGCCAACAAGTATTATGATATTTTAGAAAGATGACATTAGCATTTAATTATCTTGGTAAACTTGGACAACTTGGAAATCAAATGTTCCAGTTTGCGGCAACTATGGGTGTTGCTCGTTATACTGGAGTTCCATTTATGATTCCAAATCATCAAGAAATATTTGATGATGGAATTGGAAATAAATTGAGGATTGAATTATTTGATTGCTTTGACATCAAACCTGATAATATTGGAGTTCTAAGT
>CEOP01248774.1_pt1 | contig 10131 bp, 15 predicted proteins | sample 361301 | NCBI WGS metagenome assembly CEOP01 (sample SAMEA2619548, study PRJEB7988) | marine metagenome | biome: marine biome (ENVO:00000447); feature: deep chlorophyll maximum layer (ENVO:xxxxxxxx); material: "saline water (ENVO:00002010), including plankton (ENVO:xxxxxxxx)" | depth 55 m
TCATTTGTTACTGTAAAATTAGAAAAATCAATGATTGAAACTTTAAATCTAATGAAAAATGGAACAAATGATTTGTGTTTTGTTTGTGGAAAAACAGGACATTTTGCCAAAGATTGTCAAGAATATGAATATGATTATGATTATGATAGCGATGAAGAAGACAAAGTATGGGGTTGTTCATATTGTGGTAAAGATTTTGATAGTTATAAAGGTGTTATATTCCATGAAAATGTCCATTGTAAAAAGAAAAAATATGATAATTATGAAACAAATAAAAAATTATCAAAATGTTATCGTTGTGGTAGAAAAGGACATTTATCTTCGTCTTGTTATGCATCTACACACATTAAAGGTTATTATATTAATTAACCAACGCCAATTTAGTGTTTGAAAAGTCATACACGTTATCATATACAACTTTCAAGAAACAGCGAAAACATACACGCACATCTACCATAGAATCGTGTAGTCCTTTTGGGGAACGTTTAAACAAATAAACATGCAATTCTTCTAGTGTTGGTTTTTTAATATAACTTTCCATTCGCATTTGACCATTTGGTCCCACATTTTTATATTTACGGACAATATTACACAACGCTTTTGTTTTATTCATCGTACAATAATATATCTTTTCTTGTGTAAAAGGATAATTCATATTCGAACGCATACACTCTACATTAATCATCGTAAGATCAAAATCTATATTATGTGCTACGATGAATTGACATTGTTTTACATACAACGACAATATTTCCAACGCACTTTCTATATGAATGCCACGATTTTTAGACAATTGCTTGGAAATACCGTGTATTTCGGTAGATTTTTCTGAAATTTCTACATCATTTCTAACCATAATTATATCATCTTGCTCGTGTACTATTTTATGCGTTTCTGTATCATAAACCAAATAACTTAGTTGTACAATATGGGGAAATTTAGATACTGTTGAATGATTACACGGATAACCAGATGGAAGAAGACCGGTGGTTTCGGTATCAAAGACAAGGACGCGCATGGTTTATGCTTTACAAATATTATGTTTTATAATTTCAATTTATAAAACATAATAAACATATTCAAGATATTATAAATAATGGATCAAAATATATTTTTAGCAACTATGTTTATTATATCCACCTCTAAAAATATATTTTTATTTTTTTCCCCTATCTTAATGTTTATACTAACAACTTTTTTTAATATTAAAGAATACAAATTTGTAAATAAAGAAAAAGTTAATAGTATCCTACAAAATATTAAACACGATTATGCTTTTAAATTTGATGAAAATGACCAACCTAATGGTATCATTATACATAAAAATAAATCATGCTTTATTCCTTATTACATTTGCTGGGTTTATGAATGTGACTATGAAAAAACTATTATACTGTACTCCAATTCTAAAATACGAGAAAAATTAACCAAATGTAAACAAGTATCCCTAATTGAAAAAAAAAATAATATAACAAACTCTACTATTAATAATCACACTATTGATTGTTATATTCAATACGGAAATTATAATTATATAAGATACACCTCTCGTACTATTGCTATTGCCCAAGATTTTAACGCAAATCAAAAAAAAATTGCCGAAACAATTATTGAAACCTATAACAATAAAGAACACTTATGCTGCTATCTACACGGAGATATAGGTAAAGGAAAAACCATGTTATGTTATATTTTAACCAAAGAACTAAATGGTTCTATATGCGACACATTTACACCAACTACACCAGGGTCTTATTTTGAAGATTTGTATACAAATATAGCACCTAGTAAACATCAACCTTTTATTTTATTAATAGATGAAGTAGATATTATGCTTGACCATATTCACAATCAAAACGTAATCCAACACAAAAATATATCTACACAAATATACGATAAACCAACGTGGAATCACTTCTTTGATAATATTGAAAGAGGAATGTATCCTTACTTGATTGTTATACTATGCTCTAATATTAGTAATAGTATCATTAATAAAAAATATGATGAATCTTATTTACGTAAAGGAAGAATAGATCACGTTTTTAATCTTTAACATAATTCTTACATATTCCATACGTATTACGATGCCATTTAGTTATACCATGTTCTTTAATTCCATCCATATGTCGTTTTGCTCCATATCCTTTATTACTAGCAATTCCATAATGATCTTCTAAATAAGGATTTTGTTCGCACAATTTTAATATATATTCATCTCTAGCAACTTTAGCCAATATAGACGCTGCTGCTATACTCGTATACAAATTATCCCCACCTTTAATTGTTACGTGAGAACAATACTCTATTTGGTCATTATCAATATATGTATATGGTTTAAAATCATTACCGTCTATAAGTAATTGAACGCTATGAGTATTTAACTGTTGAATACAATCTTTAATAGATTTATGCATAGATGATAGTACACATTGACGAATATTAATTTTATCTATCATATTTTCATCTTCACTTTGAATACTCCACGCAATGGCATTGGTTTTAATATATTCCGCAATATTCTTTATTTTTTTTTTCGATGTTATTTTTTTACTATCACGCATTAAATCATGATTAAATTGATTATCTTTAGGCAATACCACTGCTGCTGTATATACTGGACCAAATAATGGTCCTCTACCTGCTTCATCTACTCCAATCTCAAAAGTATTATTTCTATCATAACATGTTTGTAATCCATATACTGTAGTATTCATTCTCATTTCAACAACTATATATTATTATATTTCAATTTTTTTCCAAGGTTATTACATATGAAACTAGGAAAAATTGGTATCTTTTTTATATTACTTATATCGCTATTATTAGGTTGTTTAGGGTATTCTACTTATGAAGTTATGTCCAACCGCAAAGAAGGTTTGACTAATAAAACAACCGACGATATTGATTCATCTGATGATGTAAATAGCTACAATGATTCTCCTAATCAAAACAACAGCACCTACGATTACATAAGTGGTACTCCAACATCTCTCGCTATTAGCGAAGATGAAAAACCACCACCTAACAGTAATCCTACTTCTACTGCTATTTCTGTTGATGTAAATGATAGTCAATCTAAATCATCCATGTCTTCTAGTAATGTTTCGTCGTCCTCTACACAACCACCTCCGCCTAATTCTGGAGACAATGACCAATATATTTTAAAATCTCAAGTTGTACCTCCCGTATGTCCCAAATGCCCTGATGCTGCTTCATGTCCGCGACCTAAACCTTGTCCTCCTTGCGCTCCTTGCGCAAGATGTCCTGAACCGGCATTTGAATGTAAAAAAGTACCTACATACAACGGTGGTCCATATCCTACTATGCCAAAACCCGTCCTTAATGATTTTAGTCAATTTGGTATGTAAATAATACAGATAAAAAGAGTATAATGTTCATACCCGATAATGTAAGCACTTTTTTTGGATGAAGATATATTTATTATATAGAATTATCTTTTTTCTATTTATTCTATATTATGAAATTTTTATATCCTACAACTATCCTTTTACAATTAAGTCAATCATACCACTATATTCCTTACAAACAAATACGACCACTATTTCTTGATATGTATCATATATTACATCCAAAAAATGTATCTTTAGAACATATTGTTCCACAAAGCATTTTTAAAAAACAACAACCTGAATTATCTCGCGATATGCATAACATTATGTTATATCCTATTTTATTAAATAGTCATCGCTCTAATTATCGTTATTCTAATGAACTTATATTAGATGATACTACTAGTATATTAAGCAATAATGGCGAGAAATGCTTGTACACCGGACCTTTCAATCATATTGGGATTTGCTTAAAATCTAATAAAAAACGCATTTACTATCCACGACCTTTTTACCGCGGGAAAATAGCACGAGCATGCATGTATATGGCTATGACATACCCCAATTTTCGTGATACCATCTTTAATGATGTTATTGATCCTTATGTATTATTGACTTGGCATCACGAACAACCTATATGCGGGTTTGAAGTAAGAAAAAATGATGCTATTTCGAATTTACAAGGTAATGTAAATATTTACGTGTCTAAACCTGAAATCCTTTTAAAAGATATGGAAAGTTATTTAGGAAAACGAATTGAAATCTTTCACCATTATAAATGGTGAACACAAATTGATATTCTTATCATATTTAACTTTCCATATATTATAATCAACATGGAAAGTATACCAGTATACAAATGGTCGAATTTAAACCACAACAAACTCTCTGAATATGGTAAACAATGGAGAATTCAAAATAATATTAGTATTGAAAGTGGCGAAATGTTTCTATCTATGTTTCGTAAACAGATACTTAATAATTTTGGTATTGGCGATCAAGATATAGACAAATGGACTATATCCTTTTCTTTACCTTACCCTGAACCTATTCTTTTAATTACAGATAAAACGGGAAATATACGATATGAAAATGGTTCTTATTTTGAAGAACACTAATTTGTGAAAAAAATAGCTTTTTTCACAAATTGAAAACTTTTTTATTATTCATTCTTTAAATCATCCTACAAACATATCATATCATGTCTATCATCACTGAACAATCCACGATCGCAACCACCACTTTTGAAGATGGTCGCCCTCTCGCGGCATGTGTCGGCGGTATCGACAAGATTGCGTTGGCCGAGGCAAAAGCAAAGGCAAAACAGGAAAAGCGAGAAGCGGCGGCGGCGTTGAAAGCTGAAAAGGCAGTGACCAAAGCAGCGAAAGAAGCTGCTAAAGCTGAAAAAGCTGCTGAAAAAGCAGCGAAGACAGCGCTCAAGGAACAAAAGGCGAAAGAAGTTGCCGAGACTAAAGCAGCGAAAGAAGCTGCCAAAGCAGCGAAAGAAGCTGCCAAAGCTGAAAAAGCTGCGCTCAAGGAACAAAAAGCGAAAGAAGCTGCTGAGGCAAAAGCAGCGAAAGTAGCTGCCAAAACTGAAAAAGCAGCACTCAAGGAACAGAAAGCGGCAGCAGCGGCCGCCAAAAAAGAAGCGAAAAAAAAACCACAACTTATATATTCCACCGAAATTGAAACAACCATAACTCAAGAACCAACGATACCTGAAACTCTCCAAGTCCCTGTTACCGACCAACTAGCAGAGGCGGTAAGTGCTCTCACCATTTCCAATACTATTCCGATCCACCCTCCTCCGGAAATCCACGAGCGAACTGAACCTGTGCCCAGCGCTCTTACGCCTATAGCGACGGAAGAGCATATTGAGATGGAAAATATAATTGTACATCCACCGCCGGAAATCGGCGAACAAACTGAACCGATTTCCTCTATCACTACGGAAGAGATGGACACCGCTGAAGAGATGGGTGCTGCTGAAGAAATGAACGCTGTTGAAGAGATGGACACCGTTGAAGAGACGGGTGCCGCGGAAGAGACGGGCGCCGCAGAATTGAGTCCAAGTATATTGGACGCCGAACTCAATGAAGATGAGTGGGAAAAGGAAATTCACGGCGAAGAAACTGACGCACAGAAAATTGTTCGCCTTCGCAAGGAAGGGTTCTCTCTATTTCGCCGCGCACGAGAATTAGAAAAAACTCTTCCTGTTGAAGAGGGAAAAAGTGAAGATTCCTCTCTTCCACCCTTGCGCGAAATTGAAGGCGTGTTGTATTCTGTAGAGGATAAACTCATCTACAATCGCTCAGACGAAATTGTTGGATTTGTTGAAGAAAGTGATAATGAAATAACCTGGCAGACAGGTTGGAACCCTACGCTGGGGGATTGGGAATTTTAATAAAGTTAAATAAAGAGAACTGGGTTATAAGGGATTTTGTATTTAGATTGTTTTAGAAATGTTTTTTTTTTAGTTTGATGTTCTTTAAGATGTACTTTTGCTTCATGAATAGTATCTTTTGCCCAATTATAATCTCTAGAACCATAAGCATACCATATCATATCAAATTGATTTTCATTGATTACTTGAATTAATTGTACTTCTGTTTGTTCATATAACCACCATCTACAATAAGATAGCATTTGTTTAGTAACCATTGGAATGTATTGAATAATGTACTTTTTCACATCACTTGGAAATATATCTTCAAATATATTTTTACTTACTTTAAATAACGCATGATGTTTATTAAAATACAACTGTATTTCTTCATTGGATTGTAAAATAGATAATAATTCTGCGTCTGTTATATTTACTTCAGGTACTACTAAATTTGAAGTACCATTCATTGATATTGTATAGTCTTTATGAATAGTTTTTGCTAATTTTTGAATCAATGTGTTTAAAGTGATCATGCAATAAATATAAATATTGTGATAGTTTTATATTTATACCATAAATTGATTTTAAATTATATGTAAATGTTCCAAGTATTCAACATAATGTCCTCTCTTGATGTCGTCAAAAATTTCGCTATCGTAAGTTTGGGAAAAGATACCAACCAAACTATAATATATGGGGTTGTGTTCGCTGCTCTTCGTACCAATCCCGATTTACTTCTTATCATTACAACAAATAGCAAGGGAGTACTTACACAAGTAGAAACACATAAAAATAATGTAACGTTTATTCATTATAGTAAATGGGAACAATTGTTTGAAAATGAAAAAATTGTAAATGCGTTCAAACATGCCTATACATCAACACCAGAAGATTGGCCGTGTGGTTTTGTCCGGACGTATTTTACCACAGAACAACCAAAAACACAACCTACTGTAGAAGTTTAATTATATTTGTATCTATTATATTATTTTTTTTTCACATTGCTTATTCATTTGAAAACTTTTACATTTCATATCCTGAGGAACGATTTTAATGATACCTTTTGCTTTTTTTCCGTGTAAAGGTACCGTGCATCCTTTTTCTTTACGTGTTCCACGCTTATCTAGTTTAAACAATAATGGTTTTTTTTGCGTACATCGTGCCCTAAAATTTTCATAACGATCTCTAATTTGACAATAACTTAATCCAGATTTTTTTTTTAACATTTTATTCACTAATTCGTGTAAACGATACACGTATTTAGAAAACGTATTTCTATTTTTCATATCACACATTTTTAGAGGCAAGTTTTTATAATTGGTTTTTAAATTAATACGACAAAATTTACAAGGCAGTACATTTACTAAACTTTTCATAAAACTATAATAATGCTTCTTTTCTTGTGTAGTAGGATGCACTGGATAATTAAAACTCATGGTGTGTAAATAATGCCACATACTTGGACCCCAAACACTAGTAAGCATTCCATCACCACTTTCATAATCTTTTTTAGTATAAACACTACTTCTTCTAGTTTTTCTGTTTTTTCTTGTTCCCATTTATCTTTATTATAATAGTATGATATAATAATATTATGAAAGAAAAAGATAAAGGACTCGCTATATTATTAGGAGTTATCATAGATTTTGTCCTTATTTATTTGTTATATTTTAAATTAATTAAGAACAAACAAGACCTTATATACACTTATTTTATGTTATTTATACATTTAATTTATTATTATGGTGTTTATTACAACATTACTTATCTTATAGATATAACGTATATTACTATACCATTGTCTTTTTTAGTTACACCTCTATTGAAATCTACATATCTTAAAGTACTTAATTTTTCTCTATTAATAGTGATTCAATTATTATGGGTTTTTAAAGGGTATTGTATCATGTCTACGAGTAATATTAAAGGATGTGGAGATTTGTTTACCATTATCGCACTATTATGGTCTTTATATTTACTATATGATATAACTTATCCTTTGACATAACGAATGATTTTTTGTTTATTCGCAACCTCATTCTTTAGCGATGTTTTATATTTAAGTTTTAAGATTTGTGAATAAAATTCTTTATCACTACTGAATTCTTTACGTTTTAGAAATGTATATTGATTATTCTTTAACAAAATCAACATAAATATATTGTATTCTAATATTCGTTTAACTTTATTTTATTTATTCTATTAATGATATCAAATCATGGCAGGTAAAGATAATGTTGCTGATGCGTCCTCTTCTTTTATGGATACTGTAATGGAATATGCTAAAAATCCAACCTACATTATGATGTTTTTAGCTGGAGTATTTTTATTAACAATTGCTTTTATGATGTACAAAAAACCTGAAATGTTACAAAAACTTATGAACCCTAATGGTTCGCAAAAAAATCAAACTAATGTAAATGATATGAATGATGATGAACAAATGGACATTGGACAAGGTGCTGATTTATAATTATGCGTCAATTAGACAGATATAACTTCTCTATACATTATTAATGGATAATACAAGTTCAATAACCGATGTATCAAATTTAACTATCACTCAAAAATTAACACGTTTTGCATCTCAAAATAAATATGTTATTTTAGGTATTCTACTATTTATTGGCGTATTACTCTATCTAGCCTATCGTATGTACAATGGACACGTAAAAAAAAATGTAAAGTATGAAGAACCAGAAGCAGGAGGTAATACTAACATTGTTGAAGTTATGTATTTTTATACAAATTGGTGCCCTCATTGTAAAAATGCTAAAGCAGAATGGGAACAATTCAAAACGATTTATCAAGGAAAAACAATTAAAAATATGAAAATTAATTGTTTAGATATTAATTGTGATGAAGATGAATCAACCGCTGATAAATATAAAGTTGAAGCATATCCTACCATTAAATTAGTTAAAGATGGAACTGTTTATGAATATGATGCTAAACCAAATGTTGACACTCTTGGTCAGTTTTTAAATTCAGTGTTGTAATGTACTCTTTAGCTATTTCTATTCCTTGAAGATACATAGTTTTTCTATCATTGTCATCTAATAATGCTTTCCACGCATCAATATTAATAGCATTATATTTACTTTTTATTAATATTTCATTGAGATCCGGAATATAATCTTGTTTTTGCATATGTCGAATTAATATATGCACAAGCATAATCGTATAATCAGGCATACTTATACTATTATTAAACTGCGTTTTAGAAACCTTCTCTGTGGTTATATGTAAACCTAATATCTCATTTATATTTGTATATCTTAATATACAATCATTTATAGGATAATTACATTTCATACCTCCATCTATATAATACTCGCCATTATAAAAGACTGGTTTAAACACGGGAGGTAACGCACAACTCATAAGTATAGCTGTTTTTACGGACATTGAAGGATAGGTTTCATGGTTTAATACTATTTTTTCAAATGTATTTAATCTTACCGCAAATATATTGAAATATATCTTATATTCATTATACAATTCTATTAAACTTATATCTTTAGAATGATTTTTAGCAGTAAGAAATATATCTAATATTTCTTCTATAAAATTCATATCCATGTATCCATTGTTTTCTACTATCTCCATCAAGTCTTTGGCATTGAAATTAAACACTTTATGCCACGGACGCTTTATAAAAAAATCACTTACCGTATCCATATCATAATTTAATACTATTGTTAAACCTAATATGGCACCTGCTGATGTAGCATAAACCGATTCTATATTTTTTTGGTCTATTACCTTCTTTTTATACAATTCATGTATACATCCTAATTGTATAATATTATTTGGTCCACCACCCGATAACACTATATGTTTTATCATTAGTTTATTTGATTTAATATTTTTAAATTTATTTATTATATATGAATAATATTGTATTATTAAATGAAGAAAACGAAGGAACACCTAAAATTAACCTTGATGAATTATATGAATATAAACATCAATGTGACAAAAATACTTTACGGTCCTATAATATTGTTCTACAAAGAATACATACACGAATTAAACTAACCTCCCGACAAAAAAATAATGAACAATTTTGCTGGTTTATTATTCCTGAAGTTATGATTGGTGTACCTAAATATGATGTTGCTTCATGCATCGCATACGTACTAGACCAATTAAAACAAAATGGATTTTCTATTAAATATACACATCCTAATTTATTATTCATCTCATGGAAATATTGGGTCCCTGATTATGTAAGAAACGAAATTAAAAAGAAAACTGGTACTAAAATTGATGGTAATGGTAACATTATTCAAGACAATAATAATACTTCATCTACTAGTTCTCATATTAAAAGTATTTTAAAACCTAATACACAAGTCGTTAAAAAAGAAGATGAAAAAAAATATACTT
>CEOP01247776.1_pt1 | contig 10128 bp, 12 predicted proteins | sample 361301 | NCBI WGS metagenome assembly CEOP01 (sample SAMEA2619548, study PRJEB7988) | marine metagenome | biome: marine biome (ENVO:00000447); feature: deep chlorophyll maximum layer (ENVO:xxxxxxxx); material: "saline water (ENVO:00002010), including plankton (ENVO:xxxxxxxx)" | depth 55 m
AATTAATAAATGCATTGAAGTTCTTAAGAGTCCAAAATATAGCAAGAAAGAAAAATCATTTCATCTTAAATTATTAGTTCACTTTATTGGAGACCTACATCAGCCAATGCACCTGGGAAGGAAAGAAGATCGGGGAGGGAATGATATAAAATTGTTCTGGTTTGGTAGCATTACAAATTTACATCGTATTTGGGACACCCAAATTATTGAAAGTCATAATATGAGTTACACTGAACTTGCAAGTGATCTGCCTATTTTTACACCTAATCAAATTAAGGTCGAGGTGAATAAATCGATTAATAATTGGGTTGAAGAAACTAGAATCTACACTCGCCAAATTTATTTAGAATCATCACCAAATAGGAAGCTTGGATATGCATATAGATATCAGAATTTACCTATAGTTAAATCACAACTTTATAAGGCTGGTATTAGATTAGCTTCAATTTTAAATGAAATTTTCGAATAGTTATTTAACCATTTTAAGGCTACGTTTTATAAACTCTGTTAGTTCTTCACCTTTTAAAAGATTTTGGGAGAGTTTAGCTAAATCTAAAGCTTGATTGATTAAATTCTCTCTTTTTTTAGGAGTTTTTGTATTTAATATTTGACCAACAAGAGCATGGTTGGTATTAACCAAAAGAGTATGCATTTCAGGTAAACTGCCCATCATCCCCCCACCTGTTTGTTGCATTTCTTTCATTCTTCTCATAAATTCAGGTTGGATTAAAACAAAAGGCATTGCTTTACTATCCATAGACTCAAGTTTAACAGTATATTTTTCTGATGGAACAACTTTTTCAATAAATGGCTTCAACTTTTCCTTTTCTTTGTCAGATAACTTTGAAACAATATTTTCATCTTTTTTGATTAAATTTTCTATGGAATCTCCATCTACCCTTACAAATGAAATCTTTTCTTTTTTAGTTTCTAGCTTTTGTATGAGATGTGAGATTATAGGAGAATCAAGTAGCAGAACTTTATAATTTTTTTCTTCAGCACTTTTAATATAGCTGTGTTGCTCATTTATGTCTGAAGCATATAATATTATAAGTTTGCCATCCTTATCAGTTTGATTTTCTTTTATATCTTTTTCTAACTCATCAAAGGTTAAAAACTTATTATCTGTAGTAGGGTAAAGAGCAAAAGAATCAGCTTTTTCAAAGAATTTATCTTCTGTAAGCATCCCATATTCAACAACTACTTTTATATCATTCCATTTTTCCTCATAACTTTTCCTATCCTTTTTAAATAGTGAATTAAGTTTATCAGCAACTTTGCGAGTAATGTAATTGCTAATCTTTTTGACAGCCCCATCAGCTTGAAGGTAGCTTCTAGAAACGTTTAAAGGAATATCCGGTGAATCTATAACGCCTCTTAAGAGAGTTAAGAATTCAGGCACAATTCCTTCAACATTATCTGTAACAAAAACTTGATTTTGATATAGTTGAATTTTATCTTTTTGAATATTTAGATCATTTTTGATCTTAGGGAAATACAAAATACCAGTAAGATTAAAAGGATAATCAACATTTAAATGAATATTAAATAGAGGTTCTTCAAATTGCATTGGATATAATTCTCTATAAAAATTTTTATAGTCTTCATCAGATAATTCTGAAGGGGTTTTTGTCCATGCAGGAGAAGAATTATTTATAATGTTATCAACAGTTTTAGTTTCAGGTTTAGCATCTTCTTTAGCATCTTTTGGTAAGGGTAAAGTTTCTTCACGAGTTCCAAATTTTATTGGAACAGGCATAAACTTATTGTACTTTCTTAGCAACTCACTTATCTTACTTTCTTCTAAAAATTCTTTGGAATCTTTACTTATGTGGAGAATAATTTCAGTTCCCCTTTCTTTTTTTGTAGTTTTTTTAAGAGAAAATTCTGGAGAACCATCACATTCCCAGTGAGCAGCGGGTTCATCTTTGTATGATTTTGTTAGTATTTCTACTTTATCCGCAACCATAAAAGATGAATAAAAACCTAAGCCAAAGTGACCAATTATTCCAGCATCTTTTCCAGAGTCTTTATATTTTTCAAGGAACTCTTCAGCTCCTGAAAATGCAACTTCATTGATATATTTTGTAACCTCTTTTGAGGTCATACCAATTCCTTGGTCAATTATATGTAACTTTTTCTTTTTTTTATCAATTTTCACTTCAATTTGAAGATCACCAATTTCTCCTTTAATTTCACCAACGCTACTAAGATGTTTCAATTTACTGGAAGCATCAGTTGCATTCGAGATGAGTTCTCTTAGAAAAATTTCGTGATCGCTATAGAGAAATTTTTTAATAAGAGGGAAGATGTTTTCTACCGATACATTTATTTTACCTTTTGCCATTTTTAAACTTTTATATTTTATTGTGCAAAAAAAATACCATCCTTGTTAAGGTGACATTTTGACATGCTAAATAATAATTTACAAAGATTTCAAAAATAAAATAATTTATCGAATGAATTACCTAAATTGCATTTAAAGGATTTCACTATGTATAATTCAAAAATATCAGGCTTAGGAATGTATATTCCTGAAAACATAGTAAGTAATGAAAATTTGACCGATCTAATGGAAACGTCTGATGAGTGGATTAGAGAAAGAACTGGTATAAAAGAAAGAAGACATATCAAAAAAGGAGATGGTAATACAACGGCTGTTATGGGCTTCAAGGCAGCTAAGATGGCGATTGATCGAGCTAATATATCTCCTGATGATATTGAATTAATTTTATTTGCAACTCTTAGTCCCGATTATTATTTTCCAGGATCGGGTGTTTTAGTTCAAGAGATGTTATCCATTAATGATTGCCCTGCAATGGATATAAGAAATCAATGTTCGGGTTTTGTCTATGGTCTTGCAACTGCTGACCAATTTATTAAGTCTGGGATGTATGAAAATGTATTAGTTATTGGATCAGAAAATCATTCTGGCGGTCTAGATTTTTCAACAAGAGGAAGAGATGTTTCCGTAATTTTTGGGGATGGAGCAGGAGCTGCTATAGTTTGTCGTGAAGTCGATAACAGTAAAGGAATTCTTTCATCGCATCTTCACTCAGAAGGCAAACATGCAGAAGAACTTTCTCTGATTGGGCCTAGCACTAACCGTTGGGTTCCAGAAATTATAAAAGCAAATGATCCTGAAGATATTTCATACTATCCATACATGAACGGTCAATTTGTTTTTAAAAATGCTGTTATTCGTTTTGAGCAAGTTATTCTAGAGGGGCTAAAAAAAAATAATTTATCTCCTGAAGATATTGATCTTTTAATTCCTCATCAAGCCAATCTTAGAATCTCACAATTTGTCCAGAGAAAATTTGGGCTTAAAGATGATCAAGTTTATAACAATATTGAAAAATATGGTAATACAACAGCTGCTTCAATTCCAATAGCATTAACTGAAGCATGGGAATCTGGTAAAATTAAAAGCGGAGATAATATTGTTTTAGCGGCATTTGGAAGTGGTTTTACATGGGGTAGTGTAATTATAAATTGGCAATGAAAACCCTTGTTATAGGAGCTTCAGTAAATAAAGAGAGATTTTCAAACAAAGCTATTTTAAGGTTAGTTGAATATGGTCATGAAGTATATGCAATTGGTAATAAAAAGGGAAAAATTTCTAATGTTTTAATTAGCACTGATTTTCTAAAGATTGAAAATGTTCATACAGTATCAATCTACTTATCAAAGAAAATTCAAGAAATATACTACAGCTATATTGTTTCACTAAAACCAAAAAGAGTTTTATTCAATCCAGGGGCAGAAAATATTGAATTTTCTAATATTTTGATTAAAAAACAAATTTACTATGAAAACGCTTGCACTCTTGTTTTACTTTCTACTAATCAGTATGAGTCCTAAAAAAGTAATTAATCCATTTATTGGCAATAATTCATAACCAAATTCATAACCAAATAAAACTTCTTTATCTAGATTCGCAATAAAAAAAACAGATAAAATTGATAATAAAACAATTAACCAAACATACTTATCGTTTATTTTATAGGGAGTGAAAATTCCAAATGAAAAAAGTCCTAATAATGGTCCGTAGGTGTATGAAGCTATAGTTAATAATCCATCAATAACATTTCTTTCTAAAAAATACTTAAAAATAATAACCACAATAACTAATAAAAGGCTCATTAAAACGTGTACAATTTTTCTAATCCTTTTTTGATTTTTTTTTGATTTTTTTTCAAGTTTTAAAAAATCTATACTAAATGATGTAGTAAGTGAGGTTAAGGCACTATCTGCGCTGCTATAAGCCGCTGCAATTAATCCAAGTATAAAGGTTATTCCAACAAAAATTCCTAAATCTCCATTCAAAGCAACTTCTGGGAATAATAAATCGGTTTTCGGTATTCCATCCATTAAAGGGATTTGAATATTATTTTTTTGAGAATATATATATATAAGGGCGCCTACAAATAAAAAAAGTAATGTCACAATTACTAGTACAAAACTGAAAACAACCATGTTTTTTTGTGCTTCTTTTAAGTTTTTACAAGTCAGGTTTTTTTGCATCATGTCTTGATCTAGTCCAGTCATACATATTGTAATAAATATCCCGCCAATAAAATGTTTAAAAAAATTATTTCGAGCTAGAAAATCATCAAAAACAAAAATTTTATTATATGAATCAAATTCATCAGATATTAAAAAATCATTAAAGTTCCATTCTAGAGATTTCAATATAAAAATCAGAGTTATCGAGACAGATAGAATCATTAGAAGTGTTTGCAACGTATCTGTCCAAACTATTGTTTTAATACCTCCTCTTTGAGTATATATCCATATCAATAAAATAGATATTACAACAGTTATTTCAAAAGGAACTGCCCATGCATCAAAAATAAATTGCTGCATTACAATAGCAACTAAAAACAACCTAAAGCTAGCTCCTAAAACTCTAGACACAAAAAAAGAAGATGCGCCAACGATCTGACTGTTTTTCCCAAAACGAATTTTTAAGTATTCATAAATAGAGGTTAACTTATAATTATAATATACAGGTAGCAAGATAAATGCTACAAAGAAATAACCAATAAGATATCCCATAACTACTTGAAAATAAGTGAATCCAGATGAGCCTACCCAACCAGGGACTGAAATAAAAGTTACTCCCGAAAGAGATGCTCCAACCATACCAAAGGCAACCAAATACCATGGTGAGCTTTTATTTGCTGTAAAGAATGTATTATTATCATCCTTTTTACTTGTAAAGAATGAAATCACAAGCAATATCAGAAAATAGCAGATAATCAAAGATAATATGAATAAAGGACTAATCATTTAAACCTAATAAACTTCAAATATAAGAATTCATGTCTACCAAAATATTTATTAATTTGCAGGGTGGAATTTTCATCAAAATTACTTCAAAATGCTGTTGATGACATAGCGCAGCTACCTGGAATAGGCAAAAGAACTGCTTTAAGATTAGCATTACATGTTTTAAAACTTCCAAAGTCTTCCACTAGTCAATTAGCAAATTCATTGATTAATTTTAGAGAAAAAATAAAATTTTGTAAAAGCTGTAATAATTTATCCGATTCGACTATTTGTGATATATGTTCCAATACTAGAAGAGATAAAGAAATTTTATGTATTGTTCAGGATATAAGAGATGTTATTGCAGTTGAAAATACACAACAATTTAAAGGATATTATCATGTCTTAGGAGGTGTTATTTCTCCTTTAGATGGAGTGGGACCACAAGATTTAAATATCGATTCTTTAATTGAAAAAGTTAAAAAAGGAGAAATAAAGGAAGTAATTTTTGCCCTTAGCTCCACAATGGAAGCTGAAACTACTATTTTTTATTTGTATAAACTTTTATTGAAGTATAAAGTTATAATTTCAGTTATAGCTAAAGGGATTTCGGTTGGAGATGATCTTGAATATACGGATGAGTTAACATTAGGCAGAAGTATTATGAAGAGAGTTCCATATGAAAGTTCAGCATAGGGGCAGTAATTTTTTTGTAAATCATTTTAGAATCAAATAGTCTATAAATTTGATACTTTTGTTTTTAGATTCAAGTTATGGGAAAGTATTTTTTAAAACTTCCAAAAATGGGTGAGAGCATTGCCGAAGCTACTTTGGTAAAATGGCTGAAGGAAGTAGGTGATAAAATAGAAACTGATGAGTCAGTGGTTGAGATCGCAACTGATAAAGTTGATTCTGATATTCCTTCAGAGGTTAAGGGCGTTTTAAAGGAAAAGAAATTTTTGGAGAATGATATTATAAAAGTAGGAGAGATTATAGGCATTATAGAAACAGAAAATGATGATATGAATGAACAAGTTGAAGATGATATAAATACCCAAATAGAAAAAGAAATTGGAGAACAGGAATCTGTTAGTGTGCCTTTTATAGAGTCAGAAATAGAGCCAATAATTTCTTTTGAAGAAAATAAAACTAATGAAATAAAAAATAATTTGGATAAAAAGTTTTTATCTCCACTGGTAAAAAATATTATTAAAAAGGAAAATATTAATTATCAAGAACTTGAGAAGATTCCTGGAACTGGAAAAAATGGAAGAATTACTAAAAAAGACATTCTGTCTTATTTAAATTCAAGGCAATCTGATTCTTTTCAAGATATTAGTTCTGAACAGAATTTAGTATTAGGAACTCAAGATAAAATAATTGAAATGTCAAGAATGGCTAAGTTGACCTCTGCAAATATGATAGCCAGTAAACAAATATCAGCCCATGTTCAATCATTTGTAGAAGCTGATGTAACTGATTTATGGAATTGGAGAGAAAAAGTTAAAAATTCTTATCAGATAAGAGAAGGAGAAAAATTAACTTTTACACCCCTTTTTATAACTGCTTTAATTAAGGCGCTAAAAGATTTTCCCTTACTCAACAGTTCGGTAGATGGCGATAAAATCATTCAAAAAAAAGCTATCAATATTTCTATGGCAACTGCTCTTGATGACGGAAGTTTAATAGTCCCTGTAATTCATAACGCTGATCATTTAAATCTTGTAGGGCTTTCTAAAGCAGTAAATGATCTTGCCTCTAGATCTAGAAATCAATCTTTAAAGCCAGAAGAAGTTCAAGGGGGGTCATTTACTATTACTAATGTTGGTAATTTCGGATCATTGATGGGTACACCAATAATAAACCAACCTCAAGTTGGAATTGTTGCTATTGGCGTGATTAGGAAGGTCCCTTCAGTTATTGAAACTCCTAAAGGAGATTTTATAGGTATAAGAAGAAAAGTCATGCTTTCTCACACATATGATCATAGAATTATTAATGGTGCAATGGGAGGGAATTTTGTAAAAAAAATGGCAGATTATCTTGATCAGTGGGATAAAAATTTAATTATTTGATATGCTTCTTAATCTTGAAAGACCAATTTGTTTTTTTGATTTAGAGACAACAGGGACCAATATTGTAAAAGACAGAATTGTTGAAATAGCAATTATTAAAATTTTTCCTGACGGCAAACAGAATGAAAAAATTTGGAGAGTGAATCCTGAATGCTCTATTCCAAGCGAGGCCACCTTAATACATGGCATTACAGACCTAGATGTTCAAAACGAACCTTCTTTCAAGGAATTGTCCAATGATATATACAATTTTATAAAAAATTCAGATTTAGCTGGATACAATTCAGACAGGTTTGACATTCCTCTTTTAGTAGAAGAAATGTTAAGAGCTGAAATTAATTTTAATTTTGATAATGTAAGGACTATTGATGTTCAAACCATTTTTCATAAAATGGAAAAAAGGAATCTTTCTGCAGCTTTGAAGTTTTATTGTGACAAAGAACATATAGATGCTCATTCCGCCCTAGCTGATACCAGGGCAACCTATGAGGTCCTAAACGGGCAACTCAAAAAATATAGTGAATTAAACGGTGATGTTAATTTTTTAAGTGAATTTTCTACTAATTCTAAGTTTGCTGACTTTGCAGGGTTTATTATTTATGACAAAGACGGTGAGGAATCTTTTTCTTTTGGAAAGCATAAAGGTCAGAAAGTTAAAACAGTTATGGAGAAAGAACCTGGTTATTTTGGATGGATTATGAACGCGGACTTTCCTATCTACACAAAAAAAGTTTTAACAGCTATAAGATTAAAAAATTCAAATACCTAGAAAGTGAAGTTTATTTGTATTGGTAAAAATTATTCCGAGCATATTAAAGAGATGGGAGCTGAAAAACCTTCTGAACCAGTTATCTTTATTAAGCCAGATTCTTCATTAATACAAAAGAACAACCCTTTCATTATTCCTTCTTTTTCAAATAAAATCCATTATGAAATTGAAGTTTTAGTTTTAATTAATAAATTGGGACGCCATATAAAGGAAAAATTTTCATCTAAATATTATGATAAGATAACGGTTGGCATTGACTTTACTGCTCGTGATTATCAAAGTGAACTGAAAAAAAGAGGATTACCATGGGAGAAATCAAAGGCTTTTGATGGTTCTGCTTTGGTAGGTGAATGGAGAGATAAAAATATCTTTAAAAATCTAAATAATATAGAATTTTATTTGTTGAAAAATGGTGAAAAAGTTCAATATTCAAATATATCGAAAATGTTATGGGGTATTGATCAATTAATTTCTCACAGTTCAAAATTTTTCACATTAAAAATAGGTGATGTTTTATTTACTGGTACTCCATCTGGAGTTGGTCCAGTAGAAAAAAATGATTTCCTGGAAGGCTACTTAAATGGAGAAAGACTTTTTTCAATTAAAGTAAAATAATTTCATTTTAAGATGATTGATAAAGAGAAAAAAGCAGTTGATTATTTAGTTGTGAAGGAACTAAAGAAAAAATCACTTACAATTTCAGTTGCTGAAAGTTGTACTGGTGGAAAAATAGCATCTTTGATTACTAGTACGCCTGGCGCCTCTTTATACTTTAAAGGTAGTTTAGTTTGTTATTCAAAAAGCTCTAAAATAAATATTTTAAAAGTCTCTAAAGATTTGATAGACTCTAAGGGATTAGTAAGTAAGGAGGTTGCTAGTGAAATGGCAACAAATGCTAAAGTTTTTTTTAATAGTAATATTGCTCTATCAGTAACTGGTAACGCAGGACCTACAAGAGGAGACTTAAAAAAAAAGATTGGGACAATTTTTATTGCCATAGCAAAATCATCCGGAGTTAAAGTGTATAAATTTTATTTTTCAGGAGATCGAGATAATATTATAAATAGTACGATCAAACACTCTTTTAATTTACTTTACGAGGAACTAATTAAGTAATAAATTAATATTTTCAAAATTTTTGTAACTCCATAAAATGATGTAGATTTGCCTGCTATAAAATAACATTAGATGTCAAAAATTTGTCAAATAACAGGTAAACGAGTAATGTTTGGTAATAATGTGTCAAAGGCAATTAATAAAACTCGCCGTAGATTTGATGTTAATTTAATAAAGAAGCGTTTTTTTATTCCTAATGAGAATAAATGGATTACACTTAAAATCAAGGCATCTGTACTTAGAACAATTAATAAAAAAGGTATAAGTGCTGTTATCAAAGAGGCACGTTTACAGGGCGTTTTAAAATAAATCTTTCATGGCTAAAAAAGGGAACAGAATTCAAGTAATTTTAGAGTGCACTGAGCATAAGGATTCAGGACTTCCAGGTACGTCACGTTACATAACTACCAAGAATAAGAAAAATAGCCCTGATCGTATAGAAATTAAAAAATTTAATCCTATACTCAAGCGAATGACTCTTCATAAAGAGATAAAATAGTATAAATTATGGCAAAAAAATCTGTAGCAACTCTTCAAACATCTTCCAAGAAATTGACCAAAGCCATCAAAATGGTCAAAAAAAACGGCTCTAATCATTATTCTTTTGTAGAATCCATCATCTCATCTGATAGTGTGAATGAATGGTTAAGCAAAAAGTAAAATTAAAATTGAATTAAAAAAAAGCTACTTTTATAGTAGCTTTTTTTATTTTAAGAAAAATGGGAATTCTAAAATCAATTGTTTCTTTTTTTAAAGGCAAAAAAGAGAAAGAAAAAACTTCAAAAGAGATATCAGAAGAATCTACTACTGAATCCAAAACCTTAGATCCCAAAGTTAAATCAAAAGTTAAAAAAACTAAGCCTAAACTAGAACCTGAGCCAGAACCAGAACTTG
>CEOP01107988.1_pt1 | contig 10123 bp, 9 predicted proteins | sample 361301 | NCBI WGS metagenome assembly CEOP01 (sample SAMEA2619548, study PRJEB7988) | marine metagenome | biome: marine biome (ENVO:00000447); feature: deep chlorophyll maximum layer (ENVO:xxxxxxxx); material: "saline water (ENVO:00002010), including plankton (ENVO:xxxxxxxx)" | depth 55 m
GCGGGTTTAGCTTTTGTTTCTTATAGAGGCTATGTAGATAAAGGTTATGGAAGTGAAGCGCAATTATTATTAAAAGAAGTAGCTGGTGCGTCTGAAATGTATGAAGCAATGCATGGTGGTCAACAAACTACACTAGATGAATTAGAATCAAAAGCATTTATTGATGTAAGTGATGCTCAAAAACGTAAATGGAAAGTTGAAATTTCTGGTGATATGTTTATTGCAACTAGTTCTGATGAAATGGATGGCGGTGCTGGAAAAGAAGTCAGATTTGATAGATTAACTGGAGAGTTTTCTGGATATGGGTTTGAGGCTTCTGAATAATGTCAACAAATATTAATCAATTGCTGAAGTATGCTATTGAAGCAAAGGCTTCAGATTTACATTTAAGTAGCAGTTCAATTCCAATGGTTAGAATTGATGGAGTTATGCAAACACTTCAATTGCCTATTATGACTGATGAAAATATGATAAAAATTAGTCAGGAAGTTTTGAACGAGAATCAGAGTAAAATTCTTTCAGAACAATTGGAGATTGATTTTTCTTATGAATTGGAAAATTTTGGAAGATTCAGAGTTAATTTTTATAATCAAATAAATGGATTAGCTGCTGCATTTAGAATTATTCCTTCATCAATCCTATCTTCAGAAGAATTATCTATTCCGCCTATTATTAATAAATTGGCATATTTAGATAAGGGGTTAGTATTATTGACTGGGCCTACTGGGAGTGGTAAATCAACTACATTAGCAGCAATGATTAATCATATTAATGAAAATAAAAATAAACATATTATAACAGTTGAGGATCCAGTAGAATATTATCATAGTTCTATTAAGTCACTTATAAATCAAAGAGAATTAGGTCATTCAACACATTCTTTTTCTAATGCATTAAAGTCTGCACTAAGGGAAGATCCTGATGTAATTTTAGTTGGTGAGATGAGAGATTTAGAGACAATTCAGTTAGCATTAACTGCGGCTGAAACGGGCCATTTAGTGTTATCAACTCTTCATACATCAAATGCAGTAAAAACTATTGATAGAATTATTGATGTATTTCCAGCAGGACAAAAAGATCAGATTAGATCAATGCTTTCTGAAAGCTTGGAGGCGGTAATAGCTCAAAAGTTACTGCCTAATAAAAGTGGTAAAGGAAGAGTCCCTGCTTCAGAAATTTTAATTGCTAATTCTGCTGTTAGAAATTTAATTCGTGAAGATAAAATATATCAAATTCCTTCTATTATTCAGTCTGGTGCGCAAGAAGGTATGCAATCGTTAGATCAAGATTTACAACGATTAGTTTCACAGGGGGTTGTTGATAAAGATGAAGCTAAATTTGTAGCAGATAATCCAGAGCTTTTTGAAAAAGCAATTTTTTAAATAAAATGTTTAAAAAATATGAGCTAGGTTTTACCTTGGTTGAAGTTGTTATTGCAGCACTTATTATTGTTGTAGTCACAAGTTCTATAATGTACGGTGTAGCAACAACGGATAATTCATTAAGAAATGTTGAATTAAGGCATCATGCATTTAGCACTTTATCTAATAAGATGGAAGAATTTAAAGCTCAAGTAGCATTAAATAGAATACAAACATCTAGCGATAGAGATCGTAGAGTTTGTATAGAATATAAAACTATTAGAGATATGGTTAATAAGACTGGTATTGGTACAGGCTGTAAAACAATTGGATATTTATCCCACAATATCAGAAACAGGAAGACTGAAAGTAATCAAGCTCAGATTTATGATATAGAAGCTAATTTAAAATATAAAGTTATGTCAAGATTTGGTAGACCAGGTAAAGATTCAATTATAAAATTGAATGTGAGTCAATTAGTATTTAAATAGATAAAAAAATGTTAATTACAAAAATAAAATTGTCAAAAGGCTTTACAATGGTAGAATTAATGATTTCAATAATAATAGCTACTGTAATTGTTGGAGGTTTAGTTTATGTTGTTGGCGAATCAAATTTTTATTTAACTAAACAAATGTATAGAGAAAATGTGAAAAAATATGCAGATAATGTATTAAATGATATTTTTTTAAGTGCAATAAATGCTAATGAGGTTAATATTGAAAATGATGGTCAAATACTTTGTGGATTTAAAAAGACAGATAGCTTGGTAGATTCATTAAAAGTTTATGATTATAGGATTAATCAAGGAATTTTAGTTGATGGAAGGCCTTTGGAAAATGCCTTTTTTCATAATAAAGATAAAAATAAAAATTATTATATGCAGATTGTTAAATTTAAGGCAAAAAGTGCATTTGATGGAATAGGTGTCAACGCAGATTTACGAGATGCTGTTGTTGATGTCTTTTTAGGTATACAATTAAATTATAGAAGAGGTGAGAAACAAATAACAGAAAGTTTCCCATTTCAAAAAACAATTTTTACGAGGAAAGCTGCTGTTTATAGCAGTGAATAATATTATGAAAAATAATATAAATAAAGGTGGAATATTAACAGTTACACTCCTAATAGGATTGTTTGGCGTTTCTTTTGTTCTTGGTTTTTACGGTTGGGCTATGAATAGAAACTATTACAATAATAGAAGGATAGCTAAAGTTAAAGCTTTTTATAATGCCGAAACTGGCATGGCACGAAAAGCATATGAATATTTATGGAAAGTTGATTTTGTAGAGGGTTTTGATGGTTTAGAAGGTGAGGTTGTAGATAAGAATATGGGTTCTTATTTAGAGCCTACTTTTTCATTTGATCAATCTGGTAATCGTATCGCTGAAGTATATGGAATACACGAAGTTAGAACACGTTCAGGAGAAATGTATCCATGCTCAGTTTTAGTTGCAATGCCCGCTAGACCTCAAACTTTAGGTATATATATGTATTTAACTGATTCAGAAGAAGCTGGTGGCGCACCTTTTACTTTTGATGGTCCAGGTGATAGAAGAGAAGTGAATTTTGGAAGTAATGATATTTTAGATGGTATAGTACAAAGTAATGGTCAGTTAGTAGTTAGTGATTATGGTTGTCCTGATTTTGAGGATGCTACAGTACATTTAACAAACAGCACCCCTATCGACCTTGGTGGATGTTCTTCGTATCAGGATATGTTTGGTGGCTGGGGTTCAGATGTTGATACTTTATCTAAACCTCCTGTTAAATTACCTCCAGCTGGTTATGAAACTCTAAAATCAGTAGCTACTCATACAATAGAAGCTGATAGAAAAATATTTAATAATCCACCAAATAAAGATACATTAATAATGACTGACATTCAATTTTTAGATAATGGTGAGTATAGAGTTAAACAGTGGTGGTATTTAATGCCTCCACACTTAAAACCATGTTTAGGTCCTGATGATGCGAGCTTTCCATTTGCAAATGATTTATATTTAAGAGATCAAGGAGAATATTTTGGACAATGTGATCACGATGATCATTCTGACGATATAAGAAGTTGCCCGCAGTATCAAGATTTTTTAGCTTCATATCATGGTAAATACTCAGAGTCATTCAGTCTCTGGGCAGATAGATATTTAAATTCAACTATTTCTGGCCCAGCTGGTTTACATCATTTTGATATGGATAGAACTTATATTGATCAAGATGGATTGTGTAGCTGTTCTTCTCCACCATGCGAAGTTCAAACTGAAATATTAAACCAAACGTTTCCAGGTAGTAATAATACAGTTATTTACGTAAAAGGTGGTCCTGTGAGAGTTCATGGAATATATAATGGTAGATATACAATTGTAACAGATGAGTATACACCATATAGAAGGCATGCATGGAACGGGCCTAATATACCTGTAGATACAATATGGAATAATGTTTGGATTACATCTGATTTAATTAATAGGGATGCAGTTGGTTATCCATCTGGGGCTCCAGTTTATGTTCAAAATGGTAATCTTTCAGAATGGCAACCAAATGATGGCTGCGAAGGTGGTTCTGAAAATATTATGGGTATTGTTTCAGGAGCTAATATATATATTGCAAATACATTTGATAATGGAAGAGGAAATAGGGGTGCACAAGGTGATGTTGTTGTTAATGCTGGTTTAGTTGCATTGAATGAATCTTTTACAGTTCAATATTGGCAAAATTCTGCAAATAGTATAACCTCAACAGTTTATCCTCTAGGAACTCAAAATGCTCACGACCCCCCATGGGGAGATGGTAGGGGTGACGATTATGCTAGTACAGGAGATAATGATTTAAGAGGTTATGTTTATCTATGGGGCGGTGTAGTGCAAAAGCATAGAGGTTACATGAAAAGAAACCCAACTAGTCCTTATGCTAACGCATCTATAGGTATGGATAAAAGTTATCATTATGATGCAAATTTAGATTGTAATCCACCACCATTTTACCCTGCTATAGAATTTGATGATGGTAGTGGAGAATTAGATATAAAAATTGTAGGATATAATAGTACTTTTTAAAAATTATATGAGAGTAAAATGATATTAGGAATCGATTTTGGGCATCACTCAATAAAAGTGGTTGCCATTGATAACAATAAAATTCATGCAGTTGGTGAAAAAACAATTATTCAGGATATATCAATATTTGATCCTGACAAACTTGAAGTATCACATTGGGCGTCTGCGTTTAAGGTATTATGTGATGATTTAAATATCAACATAAAAAAAGTAGATACAATCATATCTTCCATTGGAGGTTCTAAAGTAAGTATAAAACCAATGTCTACTTTAGAAATGGAAGAATCAGAGCTAATTGAAATATTAAACTTTGAAGCAAAAAAACATATACCTTTAGATGGTAGTGATCCTGTTGTAGATTATCATATTTTAGGACAAAATGTAAAAGAAATAGATAAAATTGATATTATACTTGTAGCAACAACACAAAAGATTATTAAATCTCATAACCAAATTATTAAAGGTTGCAATTTAAAAAACCCTATCTTTGATACTGACCCGTTAGCGCTTCTTAATTGTTATAAAAAAAATTATGAAAGTATAGAAAATAATGTTGATGTATTAATAAATATTGGTTTATTAAATACAACTATCATGGTTTATGGGGATAATCAAGAATTATTTACTAGAGAAATTAATATTGCTGGTCACCATATTAATTTAGATTTAATGAAGTTAAAAAATATAAATTATAGTGAAGCAGAAAATGAAAAAAATAACAAAGGTGTTGATGCATTTGATTCTGAAAATAAAGATTCCGAAGAAAATTCTATAAAAATTTCACAAAGAAATATTATATCAGAATTATCAGATGAAATAAGAAAAACCTTGAGATATTATATGAAGTCTAAAACTGGTGTATCATATAATAAATTTTACATATCTGGAGGAGTATCAAACATGCCTGGATTAAAAGATTTTTTAAATTCAAGTTTAAATGTTGAATTTAATTTTTTAAATCCTTTTAATACGATGGAATTAAATAAAGAGGTCGATAACAAATCAAAATATGCTGTTTCATTTGGATTAGCATTAAGAGAAATAGATAAAGATTAATATGAACACTAAACTAATAAAAATAAATTTAAATCAAACCGTAAGTAGATTTGAATTAGCTGAAATTAAAAAAGAAAAAAACAGATGGATAATATATGGAGCTATAACTTTTGTATTTTTACTCATTTTGTTATTTAATTTTTTCATTATAAATAAGTATAATGGATTAATATCGTCAAGGTTAAATAATGCAAAAAACTTAATTGATGACTCTAACAAAATACGTAAAAATTATGAAAATTATAATAAAGGTGAGGGAAATGTTGATTTAACGATAAGTCAAGCTGATATTGATCGACTTTTTGATGTTGAGAAAAAGAGAATTTCTCTTGCAAAAAAACTAGAAGCTCTTGCGTTTGACATACCTGAAAATATGTCTTTATTAGATTTTGAATACCATTATGATAAAAATGAATTGATTATTACTTTAATATCAGAGGTCGATAGATATTCTGAAAACAAAGAATTATTAATACAAAATATAACACAAAATTTTATGAATGATGGTGATTTTAATTCATATGATTTAAGACCAGAAAAAGATAATCACAAACAACAACAGTACTATAAAGTAATTCTTACTTTATCAAACAAAAAATAATTTTGGAATTTTAGAATGAATAGAAACATATTTTTTATATCGTCAGTAATCTTATTTTTTATAGCTCTTTATGCATTAAATAATTGGATACTAATTATTGATAAGCCTCAAGCGCAATCAGTATATATGAATAATAAGAATAAAAAAATAAAAAAGGTTAAAGTATATCACAAAGCTGCAAAAGATAATTATATTTTTGCTAAAATGATGGCAAATAACAGAGGGTCTTTAATTAATGCTGTAATAAAGAATCATCCAAAATTTTGGGAAAGTAATACTATTGAAGGTATTTATGAGGGTTTTGATTCAAAATTTGATAAATTGATTCAAAATATAATCAAAAATCAAGACTTAGATATAGACTATAAAAGAAGCATTAAATTAGGTAATGCTCGATATGCAAATAATATTAATAAACAACTTTATCAATTAGAATTTATATGTGAATATGATAATTTAGTCGCTTTTATATCTACTCTTGAAAAAAATGATAGAATATATAATATAGAAGAGTTGAAAATTAAAAATCCAATTCAAAAAAATACCCCAGGTGTTTATGTGCATATGAAAGTTAATGAAATTAATATAGGTAAATAAAAGAATGAATTTAAGACAACAATTTTTCTGGAAAGTTTTAATAGGATTATCAATAGTTATGATACTGTTTTCACTATATAATTCATATTTAAAATATTCTGAATTTACAAAATATCAGACTGAGTATAAAAAAGAATCCGAAGTAACAGACAATAAAGTTATGGAGCGTAAAACTGATTTTATATCTGAGAATCAAAAAACTAGGATTGATTATGAGCCTGATCTTATAAGTATTGTTGAAAAGTCAATTACAGGTCATACTAGGGCAGGAATAAAAACAGATTCTAAAACAGACTGGGAATCCAACGATCCAATATACAGAGGTGTAACAAATAATCGTGCGATGATTGATTATAGGACAAATAAGGGAAAATTTTATAAAAAAGGGCAAAAAATTGATGATACGGATATGGTAATTCAATCTTTTTCAAGGGATTCAGTTTTAATAATGTATCCAACTGGTGTCAGAATATTTTATGTTGAAAGCTATCAAGAACTTAAAAAATAATAAATATGGATAAAATAACATGCAAAAAATAATATTTAAAATAATTGGCTTACTATTAATTGTACAATTTATAGTAGCACAATCAATTAATGAAAATTTAGTTACTATACATGCCGAAGATGCTAATCTATCTAGTATACTTTCAATTATCGCAGAAGATAGTGATTTTAATATTGTTACAGGCCCAACTGTATCTCAAGATAAAAAATTAACTATTCATTTAGATGATGTTCCAATACTGGAAGCATTAGATTTAATTATAAGAGCATCAGGATTAAGTTATGAAGTGAAAGGTAATTCAATTTTGGTAGCAGAAGCAAGTAAGCTTAATGAAGAAATTGGACTTGTGACTTATGTTATTGAATTAAAATATGCAAATGCGACAGATGTAAAAGATTTACTTAAAAACATAACACAAAATATTACTATTGATAAATCTAGTAATAAGCTTCTTATAAAAGCTAGTCCCAAAAAAATTGCTGAAATTGAAGATGTTATTAATTCTATAGATGTTCCTGCTATACAAATTATGCTAGAAGCAAGATTAATTGAAATATCTTCTACTGATGAAGAGAAATTAGGTATTGATTGGTCTAAATTGGCTCAGTTAACAACTGTAATAGCAGAAAATGCTTCTCCTGTTCAGGTTGAGGGTGGTGGTATGACTGGTTCTTTAGTGCCAGGCATGAGTTATACAATTAGCGATGCAGGTGAAATTATTGAAGCCTTCGAACCTCAAACTACAGGTCAAATCCCTGGTCAAATGTATTTCCAAAGAATGGATGGCAATAATGGTTTAGGTTTTAGTAGGCAAATGACAGCTTTTGATGTAACGCTTGATATGTTAATTAAAAATAATGAGGCTACAGTTTTAGCCAATTCAAAAGTTGTGACAATTAATGGTCATGAGGCTAGCATATCAATGGTAGATGTAGTTCCTTATATTTTATCAAGTGGTGGAGTAGGTGGTCAAGTACAGGTAGCGAGAGAAGAAATTGGAATCAAACTTGATATTTTACCTACAGTTAATCAAGATGGATTTATTACAACTGAAATCACTCCAGAAGTAAGCTCTATTTATGACTTTATTGGTCCAGATCAAAATATACCATGGGTGAAAAAAAGGGTATCTAATACTACAATTAGAGTTCAAAATGAAGAGTCTATAATTATAGCAGGCCTTCTTGGTTCTGATAAAAGATATGAAACAAGTAGAGTTCCATTTTTATGGAAATTACCTTATTTTGGAAAACGATTTTTTACAACTACTTCAGAAATAGAAAGAATAACAGATTTAATCATACAAATTACACCTAAAATTGTTGAGGATACTTATTCAGGAATTGTTAAATCTTCAAGTCATGAAGAGGCTGAAAAAGATATTAAAGATGTAAATAGTAATGATACAAAAATTAATAATGAAACACAAAATGATGCTTTAGAAACAATTTATGATGAAAAAGGTGAAATAGACCAAATTGATGATAAAGTTGAGGAGGGCTCTACAAATGATGAATAAGCTACTTATATATTTAATATTGTTTAACATAATTATTTTTAGTTTATCGTGTGATCAACGTTCACCAGTTGATGGGGAAGATGCTTCTGGTGGAGATTTGAGCGCAAATGATTTAATGATAGATAACGATGGGACCTTAACTATTGATATTGTTGATTTAAATCAAGATGAATCTTTAGATTTTGCGGTTATACCTATAGATGATAATTCTGGAAAGATAACTGGTATAGATATTAATTTTGAAATACTTGGTAATTCTCCAGGTTATTTAGAATCAAGTACTATAACAGCAGACTCTTCTGGTGCTCAACAAACTTTTTATATTAGCCCATCATCTAACTTAGTAGATGGTGCATTTAATTTTAATGTAATAACTAACATAAGAACATATGTAGCTGATGAGCCTTCTGTGAACGATACTATCACTATTTTATATGAAGATGGGAATTTGCTTACAGAAGACGAAACCTTAAGTATAATGACCGCTCAACCAGATACCATATCATTAGGTGAACAGTCTACTGTAACAGCATTTTTGACTGGAACATTAAATGGTCAGACGGGTGTTGGTATCCCTGATCAATATATTCAGTTTCAAAGTGTATTGCCTGAAGATGGCCCAGATGGTTCAGTAGATTTTGGTGAAATGAACCCGGCTTATGTCAAGACAGATTCAACTGGAATGGCGCAAAGTATGTTTACACCATTAAGCGAAACAGGATTTGGTAAATTAACAGCCTCATACGATGATCTTTTATCTGAAACTTATATTGAAGTTTTATCAGGAGAAGCGATTAATGTTGAAATTGAAATACCAACTGATAATAATTTGCAAGTTACAGGTGGAGGTGGAATTGAATCGGCGACAATAACAGCAGTTGTTAAAGATGGTGGAGGTAATATTGTAAATGATTCTTATGCTATCATTTTTTCAGTTCCATGCCCTTATCCAATAGACGGCACATGTCCTGTAGGTGATGGTAATTTTGATAATGATGTAATGCTTGATGGTATACCATCAGGTGGGTCCATACCTAAAATTGTAACTGAAACTACAAACGGTGAAGCGAGTGTAACATTGAATAGTGGTAATAGACCTGGTATTGTAACAATGCGAGTAGAACTATGTGATTTAGAAGATATGTCTGAAGATGGAACTTGTAGTAATGTTATATACGAAGCTGAAAGAATTGTTGCTGCAATAAGTACCGGTCCGGCTGCCTATGGTCAAGTTGTGGCTGGGTGGGCTGAAGCTGATAGTACAGGTGGGGGAGTTTTTTCAATACCTATTACTGCAGCATTTTGGGATGAATGGACAAATCCAATTGCTGATTCAACCAGTGTATATTGGTATATTAATCCAGAATACATAGCATCTGTAGACTCAGATTCAAAAATTGGAAATTGCGGAAATGGAGAACCAGG
>CEOP01141265.1_pt1 | contig 10108 bp, 10 predicted proteins | sample 361301 | NCBI WGS metagenome assembly CEOP01 (sample SAMEA2619548, study PRJEB7988) | marine metagenome | biome: marine biome (ENVO:00000447); feature: deep chlorophyll maximum layer (ENVO:xxxxxxxx); material: "saline water (ENVO:00002010), including plankton (ENVO:xxxxxxxx)" | depth 55 m
TAGGTGGGACAATATGTCCTGGGATTTTGGCAAATTCTTTTGCCCTTACACTATAAAAATATATTTATATGGGCTCTGAAGTTATATTATTTATTTTTGGTTTTATTATGGGGGGATCTCTTGTCTGGTTTTTACGACAAAAGCAACTTGATTCAATTAAACAAAATCAAGAAGAAGTAAGGCAAGCATTTGGAGAATTATCTAATGAAGTTTTGGTTGAGAGTCAAAAAAACTTTCTTGATCTTGCTGAAGATAAATTTAAATCATTATTAAAAGACTCTGGTCAGCAGTTAGATGAAAAAAAAGAGCTAATTGATACCACTTTAAAAGATATGAAAGATGGGTTAAAGCATCTCTCTGAAAATACCGTAGCTCTTAAGTCTCAAATGGAAGAGTCTCGTAAGAGTGTAGGCGATCTTTCTGACACAACAAGTAAACTGCGTCAGATATTGTCTAGTTCTCAAGCTAGAGGACAGTGGGGTGAAAGGATGGTAGAAGACATCCTTAATTTTATTGGACTTACAGAAGGGATTAATTTTACACAACAGTCTCAGAGTGGAAATAATCGTCCTGATTTCACGTTTTATTTACCAGATGATAAAATAATTAATATGGATGTTAAATTTCCACTTGATCACTATGAAAAATACATTCATGCTGATTCTGAAACAGAAAAAAAAGCAGAAAAAAAAGCATTTCTTAAGGATGTTAGAAATAGAATTAAAGAAGTGTCTGACAGGTCATACATTGACCCTGAAGGAGGTACTGTAGATTATGTTTTGTTATTTATACCTAATGAGAGTATCTATTCTTTCTTAAATCAAGAAGATGGAACGTTAATTGATTTCTCACTTGAAAAGAAAATTATTCTATGTTCGCCTATTACATTATATGCAATTTTATCTCTTATTCGTCAGGCAGTTTCAAATTTTGCCATGGAGAGAAAGGCTGGAGAAATGCAAGAATTAGTAGGTGTTTTTAGAAAACAGTGGAGCCAATTTAAGCTTAAGATTGATTCAATGAATAAATCACTAGGTGCTCTTACCAATCATTATGAAGATTTAAGAGGTCCAAGACTCAGAGAATTAGAAAAGCCTATGGAGAAAATATCTGAACTTCAACTAGGAAATAGCGATGGAGTGTTAAAGTCTAATGAAGAATAAAAAGATTATAGATTATTTTAAAATAATTTTTTTATCGAATTACATCTTTTTATTCAATTGTGTTTCACCACCAGATTATGATGATGGTTTGCTTCAAAATATACCTGCAATAGTTAATGAAAATGACTTTTTTTCACTTAGTCTTAATGGTGAGGATTATACGATGGAACATAGCTGGGATTTAGTATTTAATGGTTTAAGTACTGACACGCTTTATACTTCATTAATCATCAAAGATTACTCTGGCTCAATAAATGATTCAACCTATATAAGATTATATAATTCAAATGACGCAAGTATATTTGATATTTTAGTTAATTCAGAAGTCACGTCGATTGATAAGATTTCAATTGAATATATTGGGAATCCAGCTAAAATAGAGCTATCTGCAAATAATTTTAATGGTTTAATTGATTTACAACTTATAAAACAATAGCATTTATCCTTCCCATATTGGGCAAGATAGGTCCTTATAATCGCACCAATTACAATGATGACCTTTTATAGGTTCAAAGTTTTTATTTTTTATTCCATCTGCAACTTGAAAAATCTTTTTTTCAACTATCCTTAGTTCATCATAATTAAAGGTGTGTTCGCGTATAGGATCTTCATTATTTCTTAGAAAGTAAAGAGAAGAAGAAATAGGGGCACCGCTTATAATCTTTTCTTCAGATTGTTCAAGAAATAAAGAATATATTGCTAATTGTAAGCTCGACTTTGCATTTGTTGGTGTTTTACTAGTTTTGTAATCAATGATGCTAATATTATTATCTTTACTTTTATCGATTCTATCAATTGTTCCAACAATAGTAATATTCTCAATTTGAAAGTTAAAGCTGTATTCAGTTTCAATTACATCAGGGTTGGTTTTCTTTGTATGTTGATAATAATGTGAAAGCATATCCTTTCCTTGAGATTTAAATTTTTCTTCTCTAACTCTATACTCAAATTTTCCAGGCTGCCATTCCTCTTCAAATATTCTGAGGATGCGATTTTGGTTTATGGGTTTATTTTTCTCATGAAAACGTTGTAGGGTTTTATGAATGATATTCCCGAATACTAATTCAGGCTTGCTTGCAGTTTGGGGTATTTTGTCTATCTTTGACATACGAAATTTTAAAGGGCATGAAATATATGTTTCTAATGAACTAGCAGATAATATGATTTGTTCTGGTATATCAGGAACAAATTCTACCTCTAAGTCATTTTTCAGTTCTATTTCTAATTCAGAGTTTCCAATTGAATAGTCCTCTCCGGCTTCATGTCTATCTATAATAATAAGTAGATCAGTGATTTCTTTAATTAAAGAGTATTGATCATTAGATAATGCATCTTGCAGCATTCTTGAGTATTTGATCTTTAATTTTGAATATGAGTTAATTTTCAAATCAATTTTATCCTCTATTCTCTCATTCATTAATTCATCTGGAAGTTCTTTAATAAATTTAGATGTAGCTTTTTTAGGAGCTAGAATATATAATAATTCTTTTGCTCTTGTTATTGCAACGTAAAATAATCTTTTTTCTTCTTGATAGTAATGTTCTTTAGGAGTCAAATCTGTATGATTAGAATAGTTAAGTAATATATCTGGCGGATTTTTTATTTTTTTTTCGGATTTAAAAGTAATAGGGAAACTTGATGTGCGTTGAAATGGTAAAAATACAATTTTAAATTCCCCGCCTTTGACACCATGCACTGTATTAACGGTAATAAATTCAGTCTGATTGTTCTCTAATGGGGAGACTGAGGGAAGGCCACCAGAACTCATAATTGCTTCGATGTAAATATTAAAGGCATAAAGGTTGTCTTGTTTTTTATTAGGTATACTATCAGAGAATTTTTGTGCTCTTGATAAAAGGTCACCTATATTTAAAATGGCATAATGGTCGTCGACCATATATCTTTTAGCTCTTTTTTTAAGAAAATTTAATTTTTCACATATTTGCCAAACAAGTTCTCCGGCTGACCTCTTATGTATAATATTTTGAAAATGATCTATTAAATCAATTATTTGTTTTATAGAATTATTGTTTTTGATGAGTTTTACATCTTTTTTAATAATATCAAATATTGATATCTCACTTCTTGAAGAATATTTAGTAAAAATATCGTGTGCAATTTTATCACCACAATTATTTCTTAGAATTCTATAAAGCGCAATATTTTCGGAATTACCTTTACCAATGATTTGCATCCATGAAACAAGGTCTTTTACAGCTGGTATACTAAACAGTCCTCTTCTCGGTGATTTATTTGGCATGCCATATTTATCTAAATATTCTATGACCTGTGCTGATTGACTATGTGTTCGACAGAGGATTGCAATATCTTTATAGCTATAATCATTCTTTAATTTTATTATTTCATTAATAATAAAATCTAGTTGATCTGGTTTTTCACCCCAAAATCGAATTGGTTTAACACCCTTATTATTTTTATTAGATATAAGTTTTTTTTCTATTCTATCGACATTCTTACTTATTGATTGGTTTGCTAGATCTAGAATAGTCTGTGAAGATCTATAATTCTCTTCTAATGTTATAGATTTATATTTTGGGTGATTAGCGTAAGTATTATGAAACGTACTGATATTATATGAATTCGCTCCTCGGAAACTATAAATGACCTGATCGTCGTCTCCAACAACTGTTATTGATTGTTCTTTACCTGCGATCATTCTGACTATCTCATTAAGAGCAAAGTTATTATCTTGAAACTCATCAATTATAATATGTTTATACTTATCCTGTATTTCTTTTAATAGTAAATGGTCATTTTTTAAATAATGAAAGGCATCCGTAATCATATCATTATAGTCGATTAAGTTTTGCTCTTTTTTCCATTTTTGGAAAATAGGATAAATTCTCAAGAGATCTTTTATTTGATAATACAGCTCTAGATTATCTTTATAGTGAGCCTCTAGTTCATTTAGATTTATATGATCTAAATCAATTAACTCATCTCTTATCCTATTGAAAAACGGTATAAAACTATCTATTACAGATGTTTTAGGGTTCATAGAAAATTCATTTGATTCAAATGGATGTAGGTCATCATATCGGTTTAATAACATGTGAATCGCTTCACTCTGATCGATAAGTATTGATAAATTATTATTTTTTACAAAGTTTTTTATTATTAAATAGCAGAAAGAGTGAAATGTACCTACGAACATAGCTTGTGCTTCATTTCCAACGTTCTTAATAGTCCTAGCTTTTAATTCACGAGCAGCTTTTTCAGTATATGTAATTGTAAGAATATTACTAGGATCAACATTTTGTTTTTTAATCATATACACTATTCTATTTTCCAGTGTAAATGTTTTTCCTGTGCCAGCTCCAGCAATAATCATTAAAGGAGAAAGTGGATGTTTAATTGCTTTTTGTTGTGCAGTGTTTGCAATGTTTAATATTTTATCATTATACATAAAAAAATATGAGCTTATTTTTTATTTAATGCTACTAATCTATTAATAATTATATTTTTTTAACCTTTTATGATTATTATAGTCTAATATTCTGATGGTATGCATGATGACAATAATCTAATTCAAAAATTTCAATCTGGAGATGAAAAATCATTTGATAAGCTTGTTGAAATTCATTTACATAATGTATTTGGATTCTTTCTTAAAATCACTAGAGATGAGATGGTAGCAGAAGATCTGTCTCAGGATGTATTTATGAAGTTATATAAAAATCTTAAAAATTTTAGACATGAGTCTTCCTTTTCAACATATTTGTATAAAATAAATATGAATACCGCAAACACATGGATAACAAGAAATAAATGGAAAAACATTTTGCACATTGACCAAATACCTGATAGAGGTGAAATTGATAGAACAAATGAGGAAGAGTGGAAAAGAAAGGAATTATGGGATGGTATCTCTAAACTTCCAAAAAAACAACGCACGGTTGTAATGCTAAGAATATCAGACTCACTTTCTTATAAAGAAATATCAGATATTACAGGTATGAGCAAGGGATCTGCAAAAGTAAATTATCACCATGCTATTAAAAGACTTAAAGAAATATTAGACGATGCATGATTTTGAAAATAAAATAATCAACCTAGTACAGAACGAAAGTAGTGGGCCAGATGCTGCGTCATTTATTTTAAGTTTTCGAGGTAGACAGCAAAAAGAAATATTACAAACGAACAGACTCTATTCTAGTCTAAATGCGTTAGCCTTTATTTTATTGGTTTGTGTGTTTACTATTGGTCAATTAGACCATATGCAAAGCGATGTGGAATACTTCGCAGAAGATATAAATACTCAGGAGTATTTTGACACAGATTTTAATTTAATAGATCAAGCTTATAATTTATCAGATATTGAAACATTTACGCTTTTTATGTTAGATGAGTCAATAATTATAGACGCTGAAGAATTGGTCTTTTACAATGAATTATATGAAAACATAATAGACGATGAGGTTTCGCTATGAGGATATTATACATATTTATCACACTATCATTATTTATATCGCAGAGCATATTGAATGCTCAAGATACTCCAGATTATGAAGATGAATTACCTGATTCATTGATAGAAGAGGAGAAAAAAGCGATGCAGACTATGATGATCTGGAAACTGACAGAAGAGTTAGATCTCGAGGTAGAACAGGCAGATAAATTCTTTCCTAGATTCAGAGAGCATAGAAAAGAAGTGGATGCACTCAAAGATGAGGAGAGGACTATAGGTAGATCGTTGAATACAAATATGAAAAGCGATAAAAAACTTACGGGTGCTGAAGTCAATCAAATGATTAAAAAGTCAACGAGTCTTCGAAAAAAAATGGCAGATCTAGAGGAGAAGTTCCTTTTAGAATCTGGCGATATTTTAAACCCAAACCAGCAAGCTAAGCTTGGTTTATTTAAACATAAAATGATGAAAAATATGAAGGGTAAAATGAAAAAAAGACATAAAAGGCGTGGAATGAGAGAAGACAAAAAATTGAAAAGAGGTAGAAAAAATAATAAACGTGGTTTCTGGAACTAAGGTTTTAATTAATAGAAATAGAGGAATTAATTATGAGAATAATATTGAATATAATTTTATTGGTATTTACACTATTTATTGGATGTACTGATGTAGAACAAAATAATAATGATGAGTATGATAAAGCTGAATTATTAAGGGTTCTCGATGAAGACGATGCACTTGGTTTGAATGGCTTCGATGATGGTGGACTTATTGATTTAGACTATGATACAGGTCTAGAACTGTTTGGCTTGTCCCGAACAGCTGGAGATACTCTAAACTACGGAGAAGGATATCGCATTCGTTTTGGTAGGCAGATAACAGATAGAGATAGGACAGTAGACTTTAACATTGATGGTGATACTGCTGTTGGAGTAGTCTCATACTTGATAAACGGTGTTTTTATGGCAGAGGCGAGAGACACATCAACAATGGAGGCAATCGACTCTATTAGTTTTTCAAAGGATTTTACTTCTTCAATGACTAGAAAAGTAAAATATGAGAGAGTGGATGATAGTAATAACCCGGAAGGCTATAGCTGGAAAATTATTGCATTTACTCCTCTATATGGTGGAGCGGGGGATAAGGTATCTATCACCTCAATTGATATATATGAGTTTAATCTATCGGTAGATGAGGTCACTGGATTAACTGGAGAGGAGGGGGATTTAGTATTCTCAGTATCTTCTGAAGGTATAGGTGACTTATATATGGATAGAGATAACCTACCTACTTTTAATGCATTTGATTATTATGTAGCAAAAGTAACAGTGAATAATAATGGTCCAGAGTATACAATAGACTCTGCTGGTGTTGGTGAGTGGGTAATGCTGCGTTATGGTAGAGCAGTAAATCAAAGAGGTCGGAAAAGGCTAAATGACCTTGGTAATGGTGCAGACGCTGTTGTTAATGATAATATCCACACAAAAGCTTATCGTATGCATGGTCCTGGTTTTGGTAGACAATCAAGAGTATTTCGTTCATTTTATAGTAATGTAGACCTCGCTACATTATTTACTGAAGACGGTGGATATAATAGCTCTACCTGGTCTATACCTTATAGTTCACAAAGGCCCGAGTAATTTTTATTGAACAGCTACTACGCTCCGATCAGTTTGGAATAAAACATTTAGTCGACAACATTTTGTTCTAAAGGAGCGTAGTAGCTATTGACCTGTTGCTAGGTTTTCTAGAAATTTATATACATATTTTTTTAAATTATTTCACCTTATATGAATGATATATATAATTTCAGTGCAGGTCCTGCCTGTCTTTCAGAAAAAGCATTAAATGGTGCGAAGGATGTGCTCTTAAATTATCAATCAAGCGGTATAAGTCTTTTAGAAATGAGTCATAGATCTCCCCAAGTTGTTAATCTTTTTGAAGAGACTACTATTAATCTTAAAAATCTTTTAAATGTTCCAGATAATTATCAAGTATTATGGCTTCAAGGTGGAGCGTCATTACAGTTTTCTATGGTGCCTATGAATCTTTTACCTGACAGTGGTTCAGCTGACTATATCGATACTGGTGTTTGGTCTGCAAAAGCAATATCAGAGTGCGAGAAAATTGGTAATGTTAATGTTGTAGGCTCTAGTAGAGATTCAAACTATACATATATTCCGAAAAATATAATAAATAATAATAGATCGTCTTATTTACATATCACTAGTAATAATACAATATATGGCACTCAGTATAAAGCATATCCAGAAGTAAATAATGAGAATAGTTTTTTGGTGGCTGATATGAGTTCAGATATTTTATCGGGACCAATTAATATTTCAGATTTTGGTTTGATATACGCTGGGGCTCAAAAAAATATGGGTCCAGCGGGCGTTACACTTGTCATAATTAGGTCAGATCTTGTGGAAAACAAATATCGAAATATTCCAACTATGATGAGATATGAAACGCATGCATTGAAAGATTCAATGTTTAATACTCCACCAGTCTTCTCTGTATGTGTTGTTAATGAAACCTTAAAATGGATTAAAGAGTTAGGTGGACTTGAGAAGATGGAGAAAATAAATATCGAAAAATCTAATCTTCTTTATAATGAGATTGAGCGTAATAGTTTATTTACAAGCCCAGTAAATAAAGAAGATCGATCAACAATGAATATTCCATTTGTGTTTTCTGATACTAATATTATTGATCAAATCTTCCTAGATTTTTGTGATAATAGAGGCCTTAAAACATTAAGAGGGCACCGCTCGGTTGGCGGATTTAGAGCTTCTATTTACAATGCCATGCCTATATCAGGGGTTAATGCCTTAATAGAGGCGATGAAGGAATTTGAGAAGAACTTCTCTTAGTTAATCATCTAAAGGAACAACAACGGTTGTTTCATCAGCATTTGCTGCGATAAATACTCCGCTAGCACCTTCTATATTAACTCCTATTGCTAATGAATCAGATCCGAGAGCGTTTTCATTTTCCGCCGAAATACCATTAATAGCAGTGACTGTAATTTGACATTCTGCATAGCCACCCCAAGATGAACTTATATCAAACCATGCTGCAGGAATAGTATAGGTAGTAGCAGTTGGGTCAAGAAACCCTGAATTATGATCTTCATCACCCATAGGATCTGTCATAGTAACCTCTATTGCTGTTGCATGATCAACAGAGTTCCACTGCACTTCAAGAGCTGTATTTTTTTGATGTACGTCACCCGAGTCAATGTTTGTAATTGTAGGGTTACTTGGTATGCATGTCTTACCGCTAGCAATTAAAGTCCCATTGTGAGTTACTTCTAATTCCATTTCTGCGCCATCCGTTGCAGCAATCATTCCTGTGTAACCCATCATCTCATCATAAGTAAATGTACTATTTCCCATTTTAACTTCAGCATCAACAACATTCTCGCCATCTTTTGATATCATAACAACACCACAGCCCTGCATGCCTCCAAAAGCTTGAGCGACGACCATGTAATCATTGGTTGGTGTATTAGTTGGGGTATCTGTGCACAAAGAAGCAACTACATCTGCAGCTTCATCTTCATCAGAGCTACAAGCTGAGAATTGGACAGAGGCCATTGTAAAGAACATTAGAATAAATAGTAGTATATGTTTTTTCATTTTATGATTCCTTTTTTAACTAGTTTGTCTAGCTTTGGTTTAATTACAAACATGCAATATGGTTGATTTGAATTATTGATATAATAGTCATTATGATAATCCTCAGCATCAGAATAATTTAATAGTTCTGTAATCTCAGTTACAATCTCTTTTGGCCAATATCCTGATTTATCTGCTTTTTTCTTGGATTCTAAAGCAATTTCCTTTTGTTCTTTATTATGAAAGAATATTACTGATCTGTATTGGGTGCCTATGTCATTTCCTTGCCTGTTTAATGTTGTTGGGTCATGGGCCTGCCAAAACACATTCAATATCTGTTCAAAAGTTATAATATTACTATCATATTCTATTTTTGCAACTTCTGCATGACCAGTAGTACCTTTACAAACTTCTTTATAGGTAGTTGTTTTAGATTCGCCTCCAGCATATCCTGGGGTAACAGATATCACCCCATCAATCCTTTGATATACTGCTTCAATACACCAAAAACAGCCTCCGCCGACAGTTGCATAATCTGATTTATCCATACTCATTCCTAAATTAAATAAAAAAATAGTAAAAGATAGAAAGCAAAAAAGACTTATTTTGGAATAAGCCATATGTCAGTACCGTAAAAATCGCCTCTTTTATTTCTAATTCTAATTTTCTTTTCTTTTGTTCGATAATTGTTTGTAGGTGCATTTGTGCGAATCATTAAAAAACCTGTGTCTTGCACTGCTATAGCAAATTTCCCATTAAGACCAGTAATTCTTCTTCCTTTTTCTTCTGGATAACTATTTATAGTCGGGGCATTGTAAAGAGCTTTCTGTGTAGGCATTCTATTTCCACCTTCCCAAGTTTCACCCGCTAATAGATTGATGAGATTGGTTTGA